>Ga0193750_1000015_pt1 | contig 124391 bp, 133 predicted proteins | sample L1c1metaG_FD_160569 | JGI IMG/M metagenome (GOLD analysis project Ga0193750, IMG submission 160569) | Soil microbial communities from a riparian zone of the East river system, Colorado, United States - L1c1 | ecosystem: Environmental > Terrestrial > Soil > Riparian zone | place: USA: East... | reverse complement strand
CGACCGAGTGGACGGAGATAGCGCTCCAGCAAAAACTTGCCGGCAACAGCGCGATTTACATTTTCCCGCTTTGCGTTCTGTTCGTTTTCCTGCTGCTCTCGGCGCTCTACGAGAGCTGGTCGTTGCCACTCGCCATCATTTTGATCGTTCCGATGTGTCTGTTCAGTTCGATCTACGGTGTCTGGCTGCGTTCGATGGAGAACAACATCTTCACACAGATCGGGTTCATTGTGCTCGTCGGGCTAGCTTGTAAGAACGCCATCCTGATCGTCGAATTCGCAAAACAAATTCAAGACCGCGATCAAAAAGATCGCTTCACCGCCGCGGTCGAAGCGTGTCGTCTTCGATTGCGTCCGATCTTGATGACTTCATTCGCGTTCATCTTCGGTGTCGTTCCACTGGTCGTTAGTTCGGGTGCCGGGGCGGAAATGCGGCAAGCCCTCGGCACCGCAGTCTTTTTTGGAATGCTCGGCGTTACCGGATTTGGCCTTTTTCTCACGCCCGTGTTCTACGTCGTAATCATGTGGTTCAAAGAACGCCGCGCCAAAACACGAGCGCCCGCGCCCGCACAATCCGCACCGCCTGTGGCGACGGAGTCAGCTGTCAGCTAGCATGAAACGGAAGTGGCTCGGAGACTGAGGTGACGTGACTTGTCTGAAAACGGATGTAATCGGAAGATCAAACAAGTGATAGAAAGGAAATATTATAGCCACAAAAGATAAATCTACTGAGTCAGTCTACAGAGTAACGGAAGTAATCGGCACGAGCGCGCAATCCTGGGAGGATGCGGCAAAAGCGCTGTGCAGACCGCGGCGGGGACGCTTCGTGATCTGCGTATTGCCGAGGTTGTGAAAATGGATGTGAAGATCGAGGACAGCAAAGTGACCGATTACCCAACTCGATTACAATACTTGCAGAATGGTTTTCATGTTACGTGATTCCTTTCAAGGTATCGCTCAGCGCGGCAATTGGACACCGAACGCCGAAAATGCAGCGCGAAATGCGCCCTTTCATGTCGTAAGTGCTGGCTTCGTTGCTCGAACAACGGTCATTTTTCGGCTTGTTAACATCAGTTTTTTCAGATTGTTTCCTTTCTTGAATTCATCTCCTCTTTACGGCAGCTGGCGCGTCCGAGTACAGCCAGCACATCAGCCCGGCTCGTAGGAACGACCTTGGCCGCAGGCTTGATTAGACTCTAATAATCGTCCGAGTCGGCCTGTCGATCTTGTGGATTCCGCTTTCACCGCGAGCACTCGCGAAAGCTGTTTCATTGTCAAGCTATTGAGCCGCAAGGGGCGCAATGGCGGTACGTGACGTTCTTGTCGCAACCGTTGGCTTTTAAGGTCGAGTGGCGGAAACTAATAGGAGTCCTTGCTCAGCGAGTCTGCAAAATCACGATTTCGCTGGCCGCCCCCTGCACTGGGTATGACTCGGACACGGGGCCGGTAAACGAGGCCTCGACCGTCTGGCCAACCTTGAGGTCGCTGAACTTTCCTGCCACCTTTTTGCCGTCCTCCATTCTGAAGATGGAGGTCTCGGCGGTCACGCGAGTGGACGCCTTGTCGACGCTCGTGTCCTTCTCCACCTTGCCCTCGATGAGAATTGTGCCGAGCGCAGGGTCGGTGGCGCTGACGGAAATGCTCGTGATCTTGCCCCGCACATCGGTGGCAAAGGCTGCCGACGCGCAAAGAAGGATCACGCCTAACCCAGTGGCGCTCGCCCGCGCCAGCGGGAGAAAGTGACGCGAAGCGTTGGGTGAGGGCAAACCCTCAGCTTGCCTGCCTAATTTCATTAGAAACACGTTAGTCCAACTGCTCTTGAAAACAAGGCGCCTCCCCTCGTTAAATCAAAAAGACTTCCGCCGCTTTTCGCCAGCGAGCGCACAGCACGCATAACAGGCTCTCCACCGCTTATTCGGCGGCTTTGTGTCTCTCACTTCCGCGACTCCATCATTGGTCACAGTAATCACGAGAGAGCCGCTCGGGTTAGAAGCGATGCTCTGAATACTTGACCAATATGGCGAGCGAGGTGTGCACCTCGCCCGCCGTCCTTGTCCGGCGATTGGTTACTGACAGGCCGTCGGCCGCGAGTTGCACGCCGAGCTGACTAACGAGACGATGTTGTTGCTCGTGAACGGGCTCGCACCCTGCTGCTTGACGGCGTTGTTAATGTAGCCCCAGCTCGTGACGCCGACGACGACGTTTGAAAGAGGCGCGGTGCCGTTACCGGTCCCGGTGAGCGTCGGTCGGATCCCAAAGTTTTCGAGCCACGGGCCGCCGCTCGATCCGCCGCACATCAACGAGCCGATGATAGTGTTCGACGAATTACTTGCCGACACGAATCCCTGCGAATCGTTGCGTTCCATCCGGTTCCCGTTGTCGAGGCAGACGGGGTAGCCGATCTGACTGACGTGGGTGGTACCGTTAATGTATCCGTAGCCGTTCCATCCATAGCCATACCAGCCCGTTTGGGTCCCCACGTACGCGCCGTCTTGGGTGTTCAGAATGAGGATGGCGACATCGTTCGTGCAGACGACGCCGGATACGGCGCAGCTGTCCGTTCCGTTGAAATAGCTGGTCTTGACCCACGCCTGAAACACCGTCTGGTTACCGTACGGCGTCACACCATTCCGCCATCCCGGATAGAAATGCCAGTTATGATAGAACTGACTGTGGCCGAAGTTCGCGACGCAGTGGGCCGCCGTCACGACAAGACCGCGCTTTATCATCGACGCTGAACAGACAAACGTGTTGTTGTTAGCATCCTGGAAGAACAGTTTTCCCGAGGCGCGATACGGATATTGTGTATTTGTATTGAGGGTGAGCAGGTCGGCGCGGGCAGTGCTGAACGGCTGATGGCCCGTCCCGTACTCGTCTGGTGCGAGTGGTCCTTCCATGCCGGCATCCTGGTCGCTGATTGTCGCCAAAGGGAGAGTGATCGGATTAGCCCGACCATTTCCGGTCCCTCCTGCCGAGAAACCCGGCGTCCCCAAGTCCTGCAACGACGGTGCCATGTCGATTGGCCCCCCCGGCGCAAGCGGCAGCATCGGTCTCGCATTCGCAAAGTCCAGAGGCACCTCGTTCCCGCTGCCATTAGCGGTGAACGAGGTCAATTCTCTCTGGCTCATAACTACGCCTTGCGAGCGAGAATCTGCCGGTCCAGCCCCGGAGATTGAGGCAAATAAAATCAGTGAAACGCAGATTAGGCTCACGGAAAGTGTGATTTGAAGCGCGGAAGCGCCGTTTGAATCATTTGGTTGTTTTTTCATTTTTGTATTCCGGGTTGATTTAGTTTTCTTACATGAATGTCCGCGTTCCTACATGAATGTCCGCGATTCGTCTATCGGGGACTGTCCCTGATATTTCGCGCTCCAGATCCCGGACTCGTCCAGCGCGGATTTCCGGGGGCTATTTATGGTGGCTCAGTTCGAACCACTGGCGCGCGCCTTGGTGAAGGGCGTCAGCGTCGGCGTATCCCAACTTCAACTTGATATGTTCGTGATACGTCTCCACGGTTCTAGGACTGATCCCAAGTTCTTTTGCAATCCGGCTGGTGCCAAGGCCGGCGCCGCTTAGGGCAAAAACATGCAGCTCACGATCGGTCAGGTCCGCGGCGCGAGGGTGCGCTGCCGGATGATCGGTTAACTTGTGAACGGCAAGCAACGCGACCGCCGGGCTGACATAGAGTTCACCTGAAAGAACGGTTTCGATGGCCCGAACCAACTCTTCGCGTGTCCGGGTCTTCATCCAGTAGCCTGAGGCGCCCGCACGCAGGGCGCGTTCAGCGTAGGTCTCTTCAGGTCGTTTTGAGGTCACGAGAATTCGCGTTCGAGGGAAACGGCCTACCAGCTCTTTGAGGCGAAAAATTCCGTCGCAATTTCCAATGAACGGTTCAATCAGCAGAAGATCCGGCTGATGCTTTTCTACCAGCTCAATCGTCGCCCGTTGATCAGTTGCGAGCCCACACAGTGCGTAGCACAAGTCCCGGCGGATGATTGTAGCGAATCCCTCCCGCGCGACTGTGCTGTCGTCGGCGACGACGATACGCGGCTGTCGCGAGGCGCTCCCATTGCGGACGGCCGTCCCAAGTTTTCGGGTTTGCCTATGAAGGTTATTCATCGTCGTAGGAATTTGCGTACTCAGTTTGTAAGGTGATTCCTGGCCAGTTCTTACGACGTTGTACTGAGCAAAGTCGAGCCAAAAAAACTCGAAAATTCCAGAAGAGGGTGAGGAACCCTACGGCGGAAAATCCTATTCAAAATCCATTTAACGACGCCGAGTTTCGAAAAAATTACGGGCGGTAGTCAAGACATTCTGCGGCAAGCGCAAATTCCCGATTCGAGTTCACCAAAGCAGTCAACTTTTCATCCGCACGCACAACTAACCGCCTTCAGTCGCCGAGATGTGCGTCTGCAATGCAGATCGTTCGCCCGTTCGAATCAATCGCTGGGACGCAGCCCTAACTCCAACCGGCTTTGCTAAGATTGTCAGCGATGATCTCCCAGTACTTCACGCGGCGGATTCTGTCTTTTTTGCTCTCCATACGGCAACGATTTTGCTCGCACCGCATCCCCGCTTTTCGCTAACAAAACCTGCGATGGATGATTCTAGCCCCATCTTCGACACACTTGAGACTTATCTTGGATCTACATACGTCAACGATCTCACACTCTTTGGGCGCACCTATCGCGTGACAGCTCAGGCCGACTCGCAATTCCGTTTGAGTCCGGAGGACATTCGCTTGCTGAAGACACGCAATAACTCGGGCGGAATTGTTCCGCTCGGGTCGGTTGCGACTGTGAAGGAGGTAAGCGGCGCCGACCAGATCACCCGCTACAACATGTTTACCGCAGCCGACCTCAGCGGTCAGCCGGCACCGGGCGCGAGCAGCGGCGATGCGCTTGCCGCCGTTGAACGTCTCGCTCAACAAATTCTGCCTACCAGCTTCACGACCGAGTGGACGGAGATAGCGCTCCAGCAAAAACTTGCCGGCAACAGCGCGATTTACATTTTCCCGCTTTGCGTTCTGTTCGTTTTCCTGCTGCTCTCGGCGCTCTACGAGAGCTGGTCGTTGCCCCTCGCAATCATTTTGATCGTTCCCATGTGTCTGTTCAGTTCGATCTATGGTGTCTGGCTCCGTTCGATGGAGAACAACATCTTCACACAGATCGGGGAGTCAGCTGTCAGCTAGCATGAAACGGAAGTGGCTCTAATATGGTACTGCAAATCTACATCATCATTCACACATTGATCAGCGCGGCCGCAATTTTCTCCAGCCTCGTCGTTGTGCGATCCGCGTTTCAAAAAGCTCGTTGAGTCATTTGGACCGAATACTGCAAAAATAATGTACGCGACGGTGGCTGATGTGACGTGACTTGCCTGAAAACGGATGTAATCGGAAGATCAGACACACAGATAGAAAGGAAACATTATGGCCAGCAAAGATAAATCTACAGAGTCAGTCTACAGAGTAACGGAAGTAATCGGCACGAGTGCACAATCCTGGGATGATGCGGCAAAGACTGCGGTGCAGACCGCGGCGGGCACGTTGCGTGATTTGCGCATTGCTGAGGTTGTGAAAATGGATGTGAAGATCGAGAACGGCAAAGTGATCGAGTACCGAACTCGATTACAGCTATCCTTTAAGTACGAAGGTTAGTTCGCGCGCGGAAAATCTGCGCGCGCCATTAAGCGAAGATCGTCACCGTCCTGATGGACAATAAAATCCCGGGACTTCATCACGTCACTGCGATCGCGAGCGATCCGCAGCGGAACCTCGATTTTTACGTCGGGCTTCTTGGTCTGCGTTTCGTGAAGCGCACGGTGAATTTTGATGATCCGGGAACGTACCATTTTTACTTTGGCGATCGGCGCGGGACGCCGGGAACAATCCTGACATTTTTCCCGTGGCCAGGAGTGCGACGCGGAATTCGCGGCACCGGTCAGGTCGAAGCGACAGCGTTCTCGATTCCACCGAATTCAATCGGGTTTTGGCTGGACCGTTTAAAACAACAGCACGTGACGGCTGAGAGAACATCGCCGCGTTTCGGCGAAGAAGTGATTCGATTGATCGATCCTGATGGCCTTCTGATAGAGCTGATCGCTGTTGTGGCAGGCGTGTCGCCTGCAAACATCGAGCCATGGCCGGACAGCCCCGTTCCGGCCGAGCATGCACTTCACGGCTTCCACGGTGTCTCCGCCGCGTTGGAAGGTTACGAGAGAACTGCCCGATTGCTCACCGAGAGCTTCCGCTATCGTTTGGTTGATGAATCGGGAAATCGATTCCGATTTGCCTCGGTGGATGACTCGGCGCCAGGGAGAATTGTTGACCTGCTGTGTCAGCCCGACGCCGCGATGGGTCACGTCGCGGCCGGTTCAGTGCATCACATTGCGTTCCGAGCAAAGGACGAAGCCGAACAGCTCCAATGGCGCGAGCATCTCGTCGAACTTGGCTACAACGTCACGCCAGTAATCGATCGCACGTATTTTCATTCCATTTATTTCCGCGAGCCGGGCGGCGTGCTGTTCGAAATCGCAACTGAGCCTCCCGGTTTCACGCTGGATGAGAAACTGGAGGAACTCGGTACGCATTTACGCCTTCCGCCTTCGATGGAATCGGCGCGGTCACAGATCGAAGAAATTCTGCCACGAATTCAAGTGCCAACTAGAGCGAGTCAAATAAAGTTATAGCCACTGTAGCCACGGCGCTCTGGGCCGTCCTGCCTACTATGAGAAGCAGTGCCGGTGAAGACCGGCCACAGGCCGGTGGCTACAACCTTTGTTAATCTAAAATAATGACATCTGGACCCGATTTCATTCATGACTTCGTTCCCGGCACCTCGCCGCGGACACTCTTGCTTCTGCATGGCACGGGTGGAAACGAACGGGATCTCATTCCGCTTGGACGCGAACTTGATCCGAATGCTGCGTTGCTCAGCCCACGCGGCAAGGTGCTCGAAAATGGAATGCCGCGATTCTTCCGACGATTGGCCGAAGGTGTATTCGATCTCGAAGACTTAAAATACCGCACGAACGAGCTGGCGGACTTTATCGCAGCGGCCGGTGAACACTATGGATTCGCTACCGATCAGTTAGTTGCCGTCGGGTATTCTAACGGCGCTAACATTGCCGCAAGCATGTTGTTACTTCGGCCGGAAATACTAGGCGCGGCGATTCTATTTCGCGCGATGGTGCCGCTTGTTCCGGACAGACTGCCCGAGCTTTCGTCCGTGCGTGTTTGGATCGGCGCCGGGGATCAGGATCCAATCATTCCAGCATCCGAAGCTCAGCGCCTGGTGGAACTTCTTCGCCGCGCAGGCGCAGACGTGACAATTCGTTTCGCAACGGCAGGGCACGGCCTGACTAATGATGATGTTGTGACGGCACGAGACTGGCTTGGAGTTTTGAACAAACCAACACGCGAAAACTTTGAGTAGCCAATTACCATAGGCGCTTTCTAGCGAATGCATGACCTGAACCGGATTGAGGTAACGCTCAAAAGCTTCTGCCTTGGCTCGATCAGTGAACGCGACGTAAGTGATTACCTTCCATGGGCTGAACTTTGTGGTATGAGAGGATTTCCCTTGATTGTGTTCTCGGAGACGCTGTTTGAGATCTGTGGTCATTCCCACGTAGCGCTTTCCTTGCGCAGAAAGACTCTCAATAAGATACACGTAATACACGGGCCTTCCTTCGCTGAAGGTTCGGAGGGCATCCTGCTTCGCGCCGCGAATCATCCCCAATCCTGCGAAGCGCATCGGCGCGAAGCAGGATGAAAACAAGCCGGCTCGAAGCGTTTAGTGACGGAGTCCTTGCCATCATCATCACCATTATGGTGCTGGAACTGAAAGTGCCGCACGCGGTTGAGCTTGCCGCGTTGAAGCCACTGCTACCCGTGCTTTTGAGCTATGTACTAAGTTTTATCTACCTGGGCATTTACTGGAACAATCACCATCATCTTTTCCAAGCCACAGAACAGGTCACCGGCGGAATTCTCTGGGCAAACCTGCATTTGTTATTTTGGTTGTCCCTCTTTCCTTTTACCACGGGTTGGATGGGTGAGAACGGGCTAGCTGCCATTCCGACCGCCGTATATGGCTTCGTTCTGCTGATGGCAGCTATCGCGTATTACATTCTCGAGCGCGCTATCATTGCCAACGAAGGTCGCGACTCCCTTGTGGCGCAGGCCGTTGGCGCGGATTGGAAGGGTAGACTCTCCCTCGTGCTTTATTTCGCCGCTATCCTACTCGCGTTTCTCAGTCCATGGATTGCCAGTGGACTGTACGTGTTCGCCGCGCTCCTCTGGTTGATTCCCGACCCTCGGATCGAGCGGAAGCTGGAGAACCGCAAAGACTAATTAAGGAGGGCAGCGTTGCGAACCTATCAATGCAAATCCCGCATGACTCTTACACGCGCCAGTACAACACGGACAGCGAAAGGCGACTATGAGATCACGGGTATTATTCCGGTCGGACGCGTCGGCACCGCCGAACATGTGGCAGCCGCGGTTCTCTATCTCTTCTCCGATGACGCAAAGTTCACTGTGGAACGTCACTCGTTGTCGATGGAGGCTTCATCGCCGGGTAAACCGCAAGCAAGCATCGGTCCGGCGGCAGTGTTCTTGGCCTCCGATAATTCGAAGTGGATCACCGGAGAAACGCTTCTCATTTCGGGCAGTTTACGTTAGATTGTAGACACAAACGGTTCAGTAACAGGAAAGGGAAACGAAAATATGAAAACAAAATTATCCGCCGTCGCGCTTGTTGCGAGCGCGGTCACGATTGCTCAAGCGAACCCAGGAGGTCCTCGCGCAGTGACAGGAACATCTCACAGAGGCGCAGTTGCGCGCAGCGCCCCGGCGGTTCACGCTCCGATGCGGCCCGGCGGTGTTTCATCGTTCCGCTCGACGCCGATGCGGCCACAAGGCAGTAGACCGTTTTATTCAGGCCAACCCCATGCCTCGTTCAGAATGCGTTCGTCACCATCGTCCGGATACCGGCGGCCTGTCTATTCGAGTCGAGGTTCGTTCACTCGTTCGGGTCCATACACCGTAGCAACTATCCCGCAACGCAATCGTGTCGCGCCATTCGCGAATCGCGGAAATCCAGCTGTCACACGCGTGTGGAACCAGCGAAACACCGGAACGCAATTCCGGAATGGAAACAATCTACGCAACGCAAACAATCTGCGGAATGGAAATAATCTGCGGAACGCAAACAATTTCCGAAATGGAAACAACCATCTGCGGCGCGACTGGCAAAAACACGTTTTCGCTCACCAATCAGGGGATTGGCATCGCGGCTGGAACCGCAACTGCGACCATTGGTGGAATGGCCACCAATGTTCCTTCATCAATGGGACGTGGGTGATCTTCAATCTGGGATTTTCTCCGTGGTGGTCTTCGTACTACCCGGACGATTACTACTACGATAATGGCTTTCCGAATGATGGCTACGGCTCGTCGACCTACGGTTACGATTATCCGTATAACAATTATGCTCCCGGCAATTCCAACTCCGGGGATTACCAAGGGCAGATGTATTACGATCAAAACGGCTATCCCGACCAATCGCAGGGCTACTACGATTCCGGTGTTTACCAAACTCAAGCGTACGACGATCCGAATGCCTACAACGATCAATCGCAATCAGACTATTCGACCATTGCCGCAGCGCAGGAGCGACTGGCTCGTCAAGGCTATTATCGCGGCGAGACAGACGGCGTGCTCAGCCCTGAGATGCAGAAAGCCGTCAGGCGTTATCAAAGCACCAACGGCTTGCGCCAGACTGGCGACCTCGACAGCGACACCCTGGCGGTAATGGGATTATCCAAAACGACGAGCTACTAGATGTAAATTTCAGTTTGGCTATATGCTGTCGTCTGAGCCAAACATTTCAAAAAAAATTTCTGAGTGCCGCGGCTCTCGTGGCTCAGATCACAACCGACAATTCGACGTTGACTCCCATGGTATCCGAATCCTCGGTCGCGTCAGTGCCGACGAGTTTTAAGCTTGCGAACCAAAGCCGAGTTTCTGCTAAATAGATGCCAATCGGTGCGTCCAAAGCGACGCGCTGAATGTGTATATGGCAACCGATGCAGGCAACGATACGAGAAGCACGTGCGAAATGAGCAACGAAACCGAGGGTAGCCTCTAGTATTCTTCCTTGAACTCTCTTCCAACCCGAAACTCCGCGCGTTTCGTCAAGGATACTCATTCAGAACTGCGTCTGGAGTGGCATCCTACACTAAATCAGTCCGTATCGTTTGAGAGACTGCGAACGAATTCGAGGACAAACGTTTGGTGGCTCTGCGCAAAAGATCCGAAGCACAAATGGCAGGCGGATATTTGGCGACGTGCAGTTAAGGGAAACGGCTGCCCATATTGTTCGGGTTTGAAGGTTTTGCGCGAAGCATCGTTCGCGGCGCTTTATCCAAATCTTGCAGCGGAATGGCATCCAACACTTAACAAGAAGCTAGATCCTTGGCAGATCGCACCGATGAGTAATCGGCGCGTCTGGTGGCAATGTAACAGCGTCCATAAACATGTGTGGAGCACTGAGCTTCATAGTCGGACAATCTACGGATCTGGATGCCGGCAGTGTTATAATCTTAAAAATCCGCTGAGTAAGGCGGCTCCAGCTGTGGCGAAAGAGTGGCATCCTACCCTGAACGGTGCGCTAACTCCCGACGGAATCGCGGCCAGTAGCCGCAAACGTGTTTGGTGGCTCTGTGCGAATGACCCCCAGCATAAATGGCAAGCGAGCGTCGACGTACGAGCACGTGCAAAAACCCGATGCCCCGAATGCAGCAAGTTGATCCCAAAGAAAAAGGTTCCGCCCTTGCACTTGTACAACCCTGGGCTGGCTGCACAGTGGCACCCAACAAAAAACGGGGGCCGACTTCCGGCTGAGTTTTCGCCGCATTCAAATTTTAGAGCTTGGTGGCTTTGCCCTAGCGATCCCAACCACGTCTGGTCCGCAATCATTCGCAACCGCGCTAAGTTTCATCACGGATGCCCGCATTGTGCGCCACGAACGAAGTTCGTTTCACCGGGTAAGTCGTTTGCCGATCGCTTTCCTGATCTCGCGTTGGAATGGCATCCATCCAAGAATGGATCGTTAAGACCAACGGATGTTCTACCCGGTAGTTCGAAACGGGTATGGTGGCAATGCCGCATTCATTCCGAACACGTCTGGGACGCGACGATCACGACCCGTACGCATCGACGATCGCGCGGCCGGTGTCCTTTTTGTTCTGGCTCTCGGGTCACCGCTGAGAACTCGCTCCTCGGCTGTCATCCCGAAATTGCGAAGCAATGGGACGCAAAGAAGAACTTACCTTTGACTCCTGCGACAGTTAAACGCGCAAGCGCGCGAAATGTTTGGTGGATATGCCAGACGAATCCACAGCACGGCTGGCAAGCCCTAATCAAAAATCGTACGCTTCATCATACGGGCTGTCCGATCTGCGAATCTGAAGAACGGGTGCGTCGCTTGCAGCGTGTGCTCATCGAATCCGCGAACGCGAACGTCGATTATCTGAGAACATTCACCGTCAATATGGAAGCGCTCTGCGCACTCGCCAAACGTCCGATGCCCAAGTATCGTAACCTGCAGCAGACCTTCAATAGGATGCTCTATGCCTCTGCAATCACGGCAATGGAAATTTATCTCTCCGACGCTTTCATCCATAACGTCCTCGGAGACGACGCGCTAACTACCCGTTTGCTGAAGAGCGCGCCCGAATTGAAAGACCGGAAATTCACTCTCGCGGAACTGTTTGAGTGGAGGGAGCGCACTAGGGAGCACGTAAGCGAGTATTTACTCGACATCGTTTGGCACAATCTTGCCAAGGTTCGCTATCTATACGAGAGCGTTCTCGGTGTTCAATTCCCTGAGGGGTCCGACGATGTACACCGAGCGGTTGCCGTCCGACACGATTTGGTTCATCGGAATGGCAAAACCAAAAGCGGACTCAAGCATCGGCTTACAAAGGCTGAGATTGCTGCTGTGTTTTCAGCTGTCGAACGGTTTGTGAATGCAATTGACGTTCAACTCAGAAACCGGGCCGCTGCCTGATATTCGACGAGGGAAGTAGAAATGCTCAGTCTCTGCTAGATTCATTCCCGCGGCAGGTGGCCCCGTCCTTGATCAGAGAACGCGTCTTCGGCTATCCTGTGGCGCGATATGATCAAAGGCAGCCAAATTCGAAAAGCTGATCATTCAGTCGAGCCGCTTCTGCTCGATCGCTGGTCGCCGCGGGCGATGTCGGGCGAGGAAATTTCGCGAGAGGAACTGATGCGACTTTTCGAAGCGGCGCGCTGGGCGCCGTCTTCATTCAATACTCAGCAGTGGCGTGCACTTTATGCGCGCCGCGGCACGGAACACTGGCAGAGATTCTTCGATCTGCTCGTCGACGCGAACAAGGCGTGGGCAAAGAACGCAGCCGTTCTCGTCGTTTTCATTTCGCGAAAGTTTTTTGATCACAACGACGAGCCGTCAGTCACGCATTCGTACGACTGCGGAGCAGCGTGGGAGAATTTCGCATTGCAAGGGTTCCACCAAGGTCTGGTGGTGCACGGGATGCAAGGATTCGATTACGATCGGGCACGCAAGGAACTTAAGATTCCGGACGAATTCCAAGTCGAAGCAATGGCAGCGGTCGGCAGGCCAGGTCCGAAAGAGGTTCTCCCGGAAAGATTACGAGCGCGCGAAAGCCCTAACGATCGGCGGAAACTTTCTGACAGCATTTTCGAAGGACCGTTTAGGCCTAAATAGATTTTGACCTAACGACCGGCCGCCTTGAAAGGCGAACCCGCGGTGGCCGTTCCTCCGATCCAAAACAGTGCAGTGACAGCGCTCGCCGCGGCGAGCGTGGCACCAATCACCATCACCCAGCGAAATCCGGACACGAAAGATTCATCGATTGCGCGACGGATTAGCTGGTGCGTTTCGGGGTTCACATTTTCAGGAATGTCGATGGCCGCGAGCTTTATCGATTGAGTTTGCAGCGATTGCGCGACTGACGCCGGCAAATTCGTAGTGCTCAATCTGTGATCCAGATTTGTTTTGAACACATGGATCATCACGACACCAAGAACTGCAATCGCGACGAGACTCGCCGTCCGCGCGACGGCGTTGTTCACTCCCGATGCGGTCCCAGCGCGGTTTTGCGCGATCGAGCTCATCACGGTCGTGGTGAGCGGCGCTACCGTGATTGCCATCCCTAATCCCAGAACAACCGCCGGCGGAAAAAAATTTGTCCAGTAATTACCGCCAATTCCCGGCAGCAGAAAAAGCAAATAACCAACGGCTGTAATGACGGGCCCAACGACAAGTGGAAGCTTTGGACCGTAACGCGCAACAAGTCCGCCGGACCAACGCGAAAGGAACGACATGATCAGTATGAACGGCAACAGCGCCGCGCCGGCGGAAGTCGGTGGGTACCGCTGAACCTGAATCAAATTTAATGGCAGGAAAAAAAGTGTTCCGCCAAGCGCAGCATAGAGCAGAAATGTTAACAGATTCGTTCCAGCGAATGTCCGCGAGCGAAACAACGTCAGCGGCAACATCGGATGTGAAAGGCGAGATTCGACGAAGAAAAACAGAATCAAAACGACGATGCCTGCAGTCAACGACATGATCACTGAGCGATCGTTAAAACCGACTTGGGCCGATTCGATCAATCCGTAAACCAGCGCCCCCAAACCGAGTGCTGCCAAAATTGCGCCTAACCAGTCAACGCGGCTGCTTTCTCTATCCGTGTTTTCTGCTACGTGACGGAGCGAGATCAATATCACAACCAGTGCGAGCGGAAGATTGATGAAAAACACGGCGCGCCATGAAACGTGCTCGATCAGCCATCCGCCGAAAACCGGCCCAACTGCGGCAGTGATTGCGCTGAAGCCCGACCATAATCCAATTGCGCGTCCGCGTTCCTGCTCGGAGAAAGAATTGCTGATGATCGCGAGACTGCCCGGGACAAGAAGTGCCGCGCCGAATCCTTGAATCGCGCGGGCCACGATCAATTGGTGAATGTCCCCGGCGAGACCGCATGCAGCTGATGCAACCGCGAAGATCGCAACACCGAGCAAAAAGATGCGACGACGACCGTAATGATCGCCTAACGAGCCGCCGACCAGCAGCAGCGCCGAGAGAAAAAGCGCGTACGATTCGACTACCCATTGCACATCTGTGGCGGTGGCATTGAGATTCGTTTGCAAGGCGGGTAACGCCACGTTCACGACCGTGCTATCGATAAAGGCCATGCTCGAAGCGAGAATGGTTGCGGCGAGAATCCAGCGACCGCGACTTTTCGAGCACGGCGCCGCCGCCGGGCCGGATCGAATTATGTTCTCATCACAGGCGTCTTGAAGAACTACCGGCATGTTTGTGGATACGACAAAACCACAGGTTCCGCCAAGCTCCTCCCTCTCCGTCCATAATTTAGTGTCCGTCTTGCGTCACGCGACGACGGCGATTACTCACAGGACCACAGTTCCGCGCAATATTTCCACGGCATAACCACCGACGCGGACATTGGTAAAGCGTCCCCCTTCCCGCGTCGCCCGGACATGCATTTCGCTCGGGCGACGACACTCAATCCCTTGCTGAATCACCACCTGTTCATCACTTTTTGCGACGCCGTGTTGAACCATCCAACTAACAGCGCAGCCGGCCGCTGACCCTGTAGCAGGGTCCTCACCACCGTAAAAAAACATTCGAGCTCGAGCCTCAAGTCGGCCTTCGCGCCGTTCGGGACAAAGAAAGTAGAAAAAGTTCGCACCGGTTTTCTTCAGAAACTCCGCTGCCTGAATGTAACTAAACTTTAGATCCGACAGCGTCTGTCTATTGCGGAATGGCACGATCGTGAAGGTCAATCCTGTCGAGACCGGTTGGATCGGCCATTCCGAAGAGATTTCCTCAACCGCTATTCCGATGACGCGCGCGACGTCGTCTCGCGAAAGCGGAGTTCCAAATTCAGGATCGCGCTGGCGCATTTCACCGAATACCTGACCGTCCACTCGTTCGCGCCCTGCGTTCTCGGAATTCGCAGTGAAACGCACCGGAATTTTTCCCGCCTTCAAATCAAGAGTGATCTCGGCGGGCTTCTTGGGTTCCGACGCATACAAATAGAGCGCTGTGCCGAGTGTCGGATGCCCCGCAAACGGTAATTCTGTTTCTACCGTAAAGATGCGGACTTTCTTTCCTTCCCCAGCTTCAGTGGCCGGATCGCGCGGGAAAATGAAAGTCGTTTCCGAAAGATTCATCTCGCGCGCCAAGGCTTGCATCTCGGCGTCATTCAATCCGCGAGCGTCAGGAAAGATCGCCAGCGGATTACCCGAAAGCAGCGTCTGCGTGAATACATCAAGCTGAATGAATTCGTAAGTTCGCGCCGGCATGAGTCAGATTTGGATTGTGTTGAGTCGCGCGTAAGTTTCGGCGATGACTGACGAGGAGCAAGACGAACAGTTCTATCGCGATACCGAAAGCATCGCGTTTCCAAAACTGAACGATCATCAGCTTTCGCTACTTGAGCCTTTAGGCGAACGCCGCGTGATGAAACGCGGCGACATCCTGTTCAAGGCCGGGCAACGTGATCTCGGATTAGCAATTGTTTTGCGCGGCGAACTCGAAGCGTTCGAGACGCGCGAGGATACCGAATATAACCTGGCGACCGCGGGCGAGCGTGATTTCATGGGCGACGTGTCGATGCTGCAGGGCACGTCGATCCTCGGTTCGTCCAGAGTCAAATCGGATGAGGCCGAGATCCTCCTCATTCCGGCGGCCGAACTTCGGCGCGCGCTGGCGGAAATTCCCGCCGTGAGCAAGCCAATCGTCGATGCCTTGATCATGCGACGGCGCCGACTTCGTCGCGATCGCGAATTTGCGGGCATGCGTGTTCTGGCCAGCCGCAACGCGCGCGACGGACATCAGCTCGATGATTTTCTCGACAAGAATCGCATCCCGCATCGGCTGATAGAATTTGAGAGCGAACAGGGCCAGGCGTTGAGCGAACGTTTTCACCTGGGGACTCGCGATTTGCCGGTCTTGATCACCCCGGCCGGTGCGCGCTTGCGCAAGCCGTCGTTGCGGGAAGTTGCCCGGGAAGCCGGCTTGCTGCGGTCGCTCACGGAAGAAGATGAAACCGAAGTTCTCTGTGACCTCGCAATCGTTGGCGCCGGGCCGGCCGGCCTGGCCGCAGCGGTGTATGCCGCGTCCGAGGGATTGAAGACGGTCGTTGTAGAAAGTTATGCGCCGGGCGGACAAGCCGGTTCCTCGTCGCTCATTGAAAACTTCTTTGGATTCCCGACAGGCATTGGTGGCGGCGAACTAACCTGGCTCGCTCAGCTTCAGGCCTATCGGTTCGGCGCGAAATTTTCCACACCAGCCCAGGCCCTCTCCCTGCAGTACCATTCTGAGAGCGAGTACCGCGCATGCCTCGAGACGGAAGGTTGCGGTGCAGCGCTCCGCGCAAAAGCTGTGCTGATTACCACCGGTGCCGATTATGGCCGGCTGGAAGCCGAGGGCCGCGAACAATTTGAAGGTGTCGGCGTTTATTACGCTGCGACCGCGCTGGAGGGTCAGCTTTGTCGCAACGAAACTGTTGTTGTCGCTGGCAGCGGCAACTCAGCCGGCCAGGCAGCGATGTTCCTTTCCGACGGCGCGGCGAAAGTACTACTTGTCGTTAGGGGAAACAACATTGCCAACAAGATGTCGGACTATCTTTCTCGTCGGGTGGAGGCGCGTGAAAATATTGAGATTCTCTACAACACTGAGATCCGAAAAATGTCCGGCGGAAAAAAGCTGGAACAAATCGAACTGGAAAATACCAAAACAGGCGAGCGCCGAGCCGTTCGGACGCCCGCCGTGTTTTCAATGATCGGCGCCCGCCCATGCACAGACTGGTTGCCGGCGGAAATTGAGCGAGACGAAAAAGGATTCATCAAAACCGGCGCCGATGTCGCTGAAGCACCAGCGTGGCGCGAAAACAAACGCCGCCCCGCTCCGCTTGAAACCAGTCTTCCGGGAATTTTTGCAGCCGGCGATGTGCGCTCCGGATCGGTGAAACGTTGCGCGGCGGCGGTCGGCGAAGGCGGAATGGCCGTCTCTGGAATCCATTTAAGCCTGGCATCCCGGCGTAATGCATCAGCGAACGCAACAGCATCACACTAATCGATCATGAGTACGCGAGGCTGTTCTCATCTGGATGCGATTGCGATTGAGTCGATCAAGCAGCCGCATCGCCGCGAATGCGAAGAATGCGTAAAGATCGGTTCCTATTGGGTGCATCTCCGGACGTGCCAAACATGTGGAGCCACGCTGTGCTGCGATAGCTCGCCAAATCAGCACGCCAGCAAACACGCACACACTAGTGGACATCCGGTGATCGCATCGGCGCAACCGGGCGAATATTGGTTGTACTGCTATCCAGATGAAGTCTTAGCTGAGTACTGACCCGAATTTCCGTCTGGCAGCGCACCGGTGGAAATAAACGTTGACATATAAAGTGCAGGCCCCATACCTGCACGAACAACACCACACGCGCCCCCATACAAGGTTCGTAGAAGCGGATGCACGGATCTCGAACCAAGCCGCGTGTAACTTCAAACCCAGAAAGAAAATCAGTATCATGAAATCGATCAGTACCATTGTCGCCATCACATTGTTTGGCTTCTTACCGCTCACATTTGTTCACGGACAGACGTCACCGAAAGCCGAGAGTGAAAAGCAGGTCGCAACGGCCGGAGCTGGCAAACGTACCGACGTTTACCACGTGCATTTTGCAAAGGCCGCGCTGGGCAAAGCACTGCAATTGGGCGATTGGCTCAAAACGCCGGATCCCAGCAATCCGATGCCTGATCACTTTATCGTTCTTCGTCATCAGGATGGCGACGCATGGGATTATGTCGTGATTACACATCTCGGCCCGAAAGCGACCGTCGAAGCTGCGGGAACGGCTGTGCCTCCGGACAAACGCGACTTGGGTGCGTGGCACACTGATACGTTCGTGAATGGTCCTTCGTGGGAAGAGTTCACGAAGGCCATGGGCATCGACGCCGATTCGAAATCGAAAACGGCGGGCTCGGTTTATTCTGTCTCTTATTATCGCCCCGCTCCCGGTCATAGAGAGCAATTGGAAAAAATGCTGGGCGAATTGCCAAGCGCGGCAAACGACACGACTGCCGGCAACGTATTGATGCAACATCTGGAGGGCGCCAACTGGACGTTCCTCGCTATCGCCCGGTACAATTCGTGGGATGACTTTGCCACGGGCGAAAAAAACAGCGTCTCGCAAACGAGCAAAAAGGACGGTCCCTGGAACCGTTTGCGGGATCATACCGATTTTCACACCGATACGCTCACCGACCGCATAGCACCGTAAGGCTGAAATAAATTGTAGGGCGTTTGACTCGTTGGCTCGCGCTCGCTCGGCCTCCGGCCTGCCCGTCTAGGTCGCTTGCGTCCCCGCGGCTCTGTTCTGAAACGTCGGGCCCGAATGGTTGGCCTCTGGCACAGACGCCCTACAAATTTCATGCGGATGATACAACCGCCTCTACAACGAATGCGGTGCACGCGGCGTAGGTAGGGCGGGCAGTCCCCTGCCCTGAAAATGTCCGGCATTTGACGTTCCTTCGGCCTCAGATTTCGACATTGTTGTCGCGGCAGCGGTAATTTATTGCGATCGTTTTTCGATTACGATTAAGAGCACGAGCAGGAGTTATCAACGCATCTACGCATCATGATGCGTCAATTTGTTTCTTGATCACCTCGCGAAACACCGTTTAGTTCCCGGACACTATGGCGACAAACGGAGTTCATCCTCTGGAAGCATTGATGCGCGAGCGAATCGTCGTGCTCGATGGCGCGATGGGAACGATGATCCAAGGCTACAAATTATCGGAGGCGGATTACCGCGGGGACCGGTTACGCGATTGGAAAGGTAAAGACCTCAAAGGCAGCCTCGAGCTATTGAACCTGTCGCAGCCGCAGGTGATCGAGGAGATTCATTCGAATTATCTCGAGGCAGGCGCGGATATCATCGAGACCAACACCTTCAGCGGAACAACCATCGGCTCGCACGATTTCCTGTTTCAAGGCGAACCCACAAGTGGCCGCAAAGATCAGGAATTCTTTCAGCGTGTGGTGGACGATGTCAGTCTCAGGGGACTGGTACATGAAATTAATTCTGAAGCCGCGCAGATCGCGCGCCGCGCTGCGGACCGGGTCGCGAATGAAAGCGGCCAGCAGCGATTTGTTGGCGGATCAATGGGACCGCTTCCAGTCGCGGGCTCTCTTTCACCTGACGTAAACGATCCGGCATTTCGCGCGGTGTCGTTCGATCAGCTGCGCCAAACTTATTTCGATCAAGCGAAGGCGCTGCTCGAAGGTGGTGTCGATCTTCTCATCGTCGAAACCATTTTCGACACGCTCAACGGCAAGGCTGCGTTGTTCGCCATCACCGATGCGTTGGCAGAAACCGGCCGCAGTGTGCCATTGATGGTCTCGGGCACCGTGATCGACAAATCCGGGCGGAATTTGAGCGGCCAAACCGTGGAGGCGTTCCTTGTTTCAATCGCGCACGCGCAACCTCTTATCCTCGGTTTGAACTGCGCGCTGGGTCCGGATGAGATGGAACCATTTATCGAAGAACTTTCACGGATCGCGCCGTTTTACGTCAGCGCGTATCCGAATGCAGGATTGCCCGATCCGCTTTCGCCGACCGGATTTCCTGAAACTGCAGAATCGTTTGCACCCAAACTCGCGGCCTGGGTGGCAAACGGCTGGCTGAACATCGTGGGCGGCTGCTGCGGCACAACCCCAGAACACATCCGCGCAATCGTGGATCGCGTCCGCGACTGTAAGCCACGCGTTGCACCCGTCATTCCGAGCAAAGTCGAGGAATCCCGTGGAAAAGAAGATTAATTTAATTTTGCGGGATCCTCCGCCTTCTCCCGCGTCTGCGGGATCCGCTCAGGATGACCGCAGTTCCCACGCCTTGGAATTATCCGGGCTCGAGCCGTTAAGGATCACGCCGGAGTTTGGTTTCGCTGTGATCGGCGAGCGGACGAATATCACGGGTTCGCCAAAGTTTTCGAAACTCATCCTGGCCGGCGATTTCGATGGCGCACTGGTTGTCGCGCGTCAGCAGGTGCAAGGCGGCGCGAACCTGCTCGACGTAAACATGGACGAAGGGATGATCGATTCGGAAGCGGCCATGGTTCGCTTCCTGAATTTGATCGGCAGCGAGCCGGAAATCGCGCGTATTCCTATCGTAATCGACAGCTCGAAGTGGACCGTCATCGAAGCGGGACTCAAATGCGTGCAAGGAAAATCGGTCGTGAATTCCATCAGCCTGAAAAACGGCGAAGAAGAATTTCTGCGCCATGCTCAACTAATCAGGCGATACGGCGCTGCTACCATCGTGATGGCATTCGATGAGAAAGGCCAGGCCGACACCCTCCAACGCAAAAGCGAAATCTGCGCGCGCGCCTACAAACTGTTGACGCAAAGGGTAGAGTTTCCAGCGAACGATATTATTTTCGATCCAAATGTTCTGACAGTCGCGACAGGTCTCGACGAGCACCGCAATTACGCCGTCGATTTCATCGAAGCGACGCGCTGGATCAAACAAAACCTGCCAGGTGCACGCGTCAGCGGCGGGATCAGTAATATTTCGTTTTCGTTTCGAGGCAACAACACCGTGCGCGAAGCGATGCACGCCGCTTTTCTTTACCACGCAATTCGTGCGGGCTTGGACATGGCGATCGTGAACGCCGGGCAACTGGCAGTTTACGAAGAAATCGAACCCGAACTGCGGGAACGCGTCGAAGACGTGCTGTTGAATCGCCGCGACGACGCAACCGAACGTATGATCGAGTTTGCGGAACGCGTAAAGGCGAAAGGCAAAGCGCCGGTCGCCGACGAGACATGGCGAAAGCAACCCGTCGAAGAGCGTCTGAAGCACGCATTGGTTAAAGGCATCGTTGATCATATCGACGCCGACACTGAGGAGGCGCGCCAGAAATGCAGGCGGCCTCTCGACGTGATCGAAGGTCCGCTCATGGCTGGAATGAGCGTGGTCGGCGACTTGTTCGGGTCGGGCAAAATGTTTCTACCGCAGGTGGTGAAAAGCGCGCGGGTGATGAAAAAAGCCGTGGCCTACCTGATGCCGTTCATGGAAGCGGAAAAATCCGCCAATGCGAAGCCGCAGGGGCGCATCGTAATGGCCACTGTCAAAGGCGACGTGCACGACATTGGCAAAAACATCGTGGGCGTAGTTCTGCAATGTAATAACTACGACGTGATCGATCTCGGCGTGATGGTCCCCACGGCGAAGATCCTGGATACAGCGCGCGAGAAAAAGGCGGACGCGATCGGCCTAAGCGGTCTGATCACGCCATCGCTGGATGAGATGGTGCACGTTGCGCAGGAGATGGAGCGAGAAGGATTTCAGTTGCCGCTTCTGATCGGAGGCGCCACGACCAGCCGGGCGCACACCGCGGTCAAAATCGCGCCGCATTATCGCGCCAGCACCGTGCATGTGCTCGATGCGTCGCGCGCGGTAGGCGTGGTCAACGCGTTGCTTAATGAGCAGCTGAAATCGGACTTCGATAGAAAAACGCGCGAAGACTACGAGCGCTTGCGCCGGGAGCACGCAGCAAAAACACAAGGGAAAAAGCTGCTGACGCTTGAGCAGGCGCGCGCCAATCGGACGCCGATCGATTGGCGCAGCTATGTGCCACCGAAACCCGAATTTCCCGGAGTGCGCATTTACGGTGCGCGTCTGGGGAGCGCACGCGGCCCGCGTGCTGTTTCCGGCGGGCCGCCGGAAACCTTCACTGATATTCACTACAGCAAACGGCATCTGCCTCACTTTGAGCGCCCGTGGGCCAAATACGCGATTACGTGGACCACGAACGCGCGCGAAAAATTAAGCGACGCCGCTCGGAAGATTGTTTTGGATTGCATCCTGTATTGGAACGAACGCCGCTACGACCTTTACGCCGCGTGCGTAATGCCAGATCACGTTCACATCCTGATTGAACCACGGGTGAGGAGTGAGGATTCCGATGCGACGGAGTTCTATTCGCTCACGGAAATTTTGCACACTCTCAAATCCTTCACTGCTCACAAGATTAATGAGCTAGAAGAAAAAAACGGGCCAGTATGGGAGCGTGAATCTTTTGATCGCCTGATTCGCTCGGAGAGCGATTTACAAGAAAAGTTCAATTACATTACGCGAAATCCGTGGGACACGGGTGTTGCCCGGCCGGGTGAAGATTATCCGTGGGTGTGGTTTCCCGGAAAGGAAACATCTCGGCCAGCGGCCGAGATGGGCACGCCAGCGCCGTGCGCTCCCCAGAACAGCGCGGTCACAGTGAGCGATCTTATTCCTTACATCGACTGGTCGCCGTTCTTTCATGCGTGGGAATTGCGTGGCCGTTACCCGGCGATCTTCGACGACCCAAAGATGGGAAAACAAGCGCGCGAACTTTTCGATGATGCGCAGGAACTCCTTGAGCGCATTGCAGTGAAAAATCTCCTGATTCCGCGCGGCGTTTACGCTTTTTGGCCCGCAAACGCCGTCGGAGACGACGTTCATGTTTACGCTGATGAGGCCCGCACTGAAGAGATCGCCACGTTTTATTTTCTGCGTCAGCAGATGCAAAAGCCGTCGGGACAATTCAATCATTGTCTTGCAGATTACATCGCACCTCTTTCGAATCGGCAATCGGCACTCGGCAATCTGCAATTGCCCGATTATCTCGGCGGATTCGCGGTTTCAATTCATGGGGCGGATGAGCTTGCAGAGGAGTTCAAGCGTCAGCACGACGACTATAGCGCAATTATGAGCCAAGCTTTAGCCGACCGATTAGCTGAAGCGTTTGCCGAATATCTGCACAAAGAAGCTCGCGTCGCGTGGGGATTTGGGCGCGACGAACAACTCTCCAATGCCGATATGATCCGCGAAAAATATCGCGGCATCCGTCCCGCCGCCGGTTATCCAGCCTGTCCTGATCACGCCGAGAAACGAACGCTCTTTGATTTGCTCGATGCAGAGAACAACACAGGGATGAAACTGACGGAGTCGTTTGCGATGCATCCCGGCGCCAGCGTGAGCGGGCTCTATTTTTCGCATCCCGATTCGAAATATTTCGGCGTAGGGCAGATCGGACGCGATCAAGCAGTTGATTACGCGACCCGGCGAAGCGAAGCCATGCCCTCAGTGGAAAAACGACTCGCACCGAATTTGGGGTAGAACGTTGGATACTAAAGAAGAAGAGCGAGCCGCATGCGCTCCCCAGAGATGCGCGGGAACAGAATCCGTGGTAAACAACACACTGCATATTCGGGGCGTAGCTTAGCTTGGTAGAGCGCGTGGTTTGGGACCACGAGGTCGGAGGTTCAAATCCTCTCGCCCCGACGTGAATTTCGATCCGCGTAGCATGTTTTATTGTTACGTATTGCAAAGCCAGAAGACCGGCCGTCGCTACGTTGGCTCTTGTGAGGATTTGGCCGAGCGGATTCGCCGCCACAATGCCGGTGATTCCAAAGCGACCAAACATGGCGTGCCGCGGGTCCTCCTTCATAGCGAAACCTTTCCTACTCGCTCTGAAGCGGCACAACGCGAACGATACTACAAGAGTGGCCGTGGCAGAGATGAACTTGATAAGTTATGATAGAGCGGTCGCCGCGGTGACAGGTCGGAGGTTCAAATCCTCTCGCCCCGACGTAGCTGCCCGCATCGGCAAATTCGGCTACATTTGACGGCATAGCGATGAAAGGACACGGGCTAATTCTTTTGAGCGCACTGTTGATTGCCGCGCTGGTGATGCACGGACAGGAAGCCGCACCGCCCTCGGTGGATCTCTTTCCAGAGCAAGAAGAAGAACCCAGCCCGACGCCGCCGCCAAACGGTCCTGAGTTGCCGGAACTGAAGCAACTCGACGACAGTTTTAAGCCGAAGTCACTGGGGAAAGACGCCGATTTGCTGCAAGTGCAGGCGCTATGGCGGCAATTGAAGAATCGCACTGTCAATGATCCAGATGTGCAAGCAGCAAAGAAATATGCTCAGGCCGCCCGCACAGATTTGGAAAAACGAAAGCGGCTCCGCGATTATTACGAGCTTTATTATCAGCGAATGTCTGCTTTGGCCACGACTGCGGAACTCAAGGTGGCTTTGCAAGCATTCAAAGATGGTCATCAAGGCATCTTGGATCAGCCACGGGTGCGACCATCGCCGACACCAAAGCCTTCTGGTACGCCGTCACCGACGCCAACAAGCACGCCTTTCAAGAAAAAGCCCAAAGAGAAACACAAGAAGGCGAAAGTGCACAAGTAACGTCCGGTTTTCCGGGAGCGCGTCGCCGCCGTTTGCGGGCTGCGGATTTGGATGTGTGCAAAGAGAAACGCGCATCTGCCAGGTTGCCAACATCGCTAAGTGCCGCGCAATGTGAGACCTATCAAAAGATTTTCCTTGCCGTGCCGGTAGCAGTCTTTTAAACCTCGCGTAACTCTTCACCTTTATGAACTCACTCATCGAAGTTACGCAAACCGTTCTCTTCACGCCCGCACGCTTGCTTGGACAGGTCGAGTACAGCACTCAGGGTAATCCTCCAAGCCCGATCTCGATTATTTTCGGGCTGCTCATTGCGCTGCTGATAATCGTAGCGATGTGGAAAGTGTTCACCAAGGCCGGCCAACCCGGCTGGGCCAGCATCATCCCAATCTATAATCTTTATATTTGGTGCAAGATTGTCGGCCGGCCATGGTGGTGGATCCTTTTAATGCTCATCCCGCTCGTGAATTTCATAATCTGTATCATTCTCTGCATCGATTTGGCCAAAAGCTTCGGCAAAGGCGTAGGCTTCGGACTCGGCCTTGCTTTTCTGGGAATTATTTTCTTCCCGATTCTCGGCTTCGGAAGTGCGCAATATCAAGGACCCACCGCGGGGGGTTTGGCGCCGGCACCGCAGATCGCGTAACTAATTTCGCAGGATTGAGATTGCGACGAGCAGCGAGAGAATCGCTTGTCCTCCCGTGTCCATACACGGGATCGAGGTAGCGCCCTGTCTCGCCTCTCCCCTCAAGGGCCAGGCGACCTAAGCGACGTCCGCCGTTCCCGGAGCACAAGTAGAACGTGTTGTCCCCAACACGTTGACCGGTCCAGTTGCCAACCGATTGGGGACAATCGGTTCCACCTTAGGCTTGCGGCTACGCTATCCAGTTCGGCTTGCGCTTTTCGTTGAAGGCGGCGATGCCTTCGCGCGCTTCGTCCGATTCCCGGGCCTGAATGTGATATTTCAGAGCAATATCGACGTCTCCCTTCACGGAATGCCACCAAAGCTCCTCTATTAGTCGTTTCGTCTGCGCCAGCGCACCGGGTGCGCCTTGCAATACCGACTCGGCGAATTTTTTTGCTTCACTCATCACGTCATCTGGAGCAACGACGCGATTCACCAATCCGATTTCCTTCGCGCGCGCGGCGTCGATTAACTCTCCGCTGAACAACAGCTCGCGCATGTTTCGTTCGCCGATCTGGCGGCGCAGAAATGTCATTACCAAGCCAGCAACCAGGCCACGGCGCACCTCGGGATATCCGATCTTTGTTCTCTCCGCTGCGACAACAAAATCGCACGCGGACATTATCCCTGCGCCGCCCGCGACCGCTGCGCCGTGCACTGCTGCAATCGTGACGAGGCGCGTTTGGCTGACCGCAACCAAAGTGTTGGCCACCATTTCGGCGGTCGCATGCGCTTTCGTCGTATCGGCGGCTTCCTTCAAATCCAAGCCGGTGCAAAACGCCGCGCCTGCACCGCGAAAGATTAGAACCCTCTGCTCCGGTTGGTCCGACGCGACGTTAATGGCCGAACACAGTTCGGTTAACAGCTCGAGAGTAAGCGCATTCCGACGCTCAGGTCGGTTGAGAGTTACCACGCTTATCTGCGGCGATTCTGTTTCGACTAAAACAACAGGCATGATGTGAATGACGAAATCCGAATGACAAATGACGAACTAAGTTTGAATGACTCCGGTGTGGAAATGCCCTTTTGGCATTGGACGCGAAACGTAGTCTAAAAGACGAATCAGTACGTCGCGCGTTTCGTGCGGTTGAATGATCGCGTCCACCCAGCCGCGCGCGGCGCCGTAGCGGATATCGGTTTGCTCTTCGTAACTCTGTTTCACCTTCGCGCGAAGGTCCTCCAGTTCCTCAGGCGACGCTTTTTTGTCGCCGCGTTCGTGTGCCTTGGCGAGAATCGAGAACACCGTGTCCGACGCTTGCGCAGCACCCATCACCGCATATCGCGCATTCGGCCAGGCAACGATGAATCTCGGATCGTACGCCTTGCCGCACATCGCATAATTCCCGGCGCCAAATGATCCTCCCACGATCACTGTGATCTTCGGCACAACGGAATTGCTCACCGCGTTCACAAGCTTCGCGCCACTGCGAATGATCCCGCTTTCTTCTGCGTCGCGACCGACCATGAACCCGCTGACGTCCTGGAAAAAAACGATCGGCAAATTCGTTTGATTACAATCCATCACAAACCGCGCTGCTTTGTCCGCGCTGGCGGAATAAATGACGCCGCCCATCTGGATTCCTTCCTTTTTCGTCCTGACCTGCATGCGTTGATTGGCAACAATGCCCACCGGGCGGCCATTGGTGCGGGCATAGGCAGTGACGAGCGTTTTGCCGTAATCGGCCTTGTATTCATCGAGTGAACCTTCATCGACGATTGTCGCCAGCAGATCGCGTGCATCGTAATTTCTCCGCCCATCGAAACTGATCAGATCGTAAACGCTGTCCGGATTTTTAGCCGGCTTTGATGTTTGTGATTTCGGCGCGCCCGGCGGTCGCGCCCTACCAGCTGCTTCAGGCAACAACGCGACTAACGATCGGACACGCTTGAGACACGATGGATCATCCTTTTCAAAAAAATCTACGGTACCGCTGATCTCGGAATGCATTTTCGCGCCGCCCAGGTCTTCCGCCTCGACAATCTGACCAATGGCAGCTTTCACCAGCGACGGCCCGGCGAGATAGAGCCCGCTTCCTTGCGTCATCAAAATCTTGTCGCACAACACGGGCAGATACGCGCCGCCGGCTACGCAGTTGCCCATGATCGCCGCAAACTGCGCGATGCCCGCCGCTGAAATCACCGAGTTATTGCGAAAGATCCGGCCGAAATCGTCTTCATCGGGAAAAATTTCATCCTGCATCGGCAGGAACACGCCAGCCGAATCGACGAGGTAAACGAGCGGGAGCGCGCATTCGAACGCTATCCGCTGCGCGCGAATCACCTTCTTGGTCGTGGCCGGGAAAAACGCGCCGGCTTTCACGGTTGCATCATTGGCCACAATCATACACGCAACGCCCTCGACGTTGCCGATGCCGGCCACGACCCCCGCCGCGGGAATTTTCCCCCATTGCTCATACATTTTGTATGCCGCCCAGAGTTCGATCTCGAAAAACGGTGAATCTTTATCGAGCAAGTGACGAATCCGCTCGCGCACCGGCAAACGTCCCATCTTACGCTGGCGCTCGTGCCCAGCCTTGCCGCCGCCTTCACGCAGCACCGCTTCTTCGTCCGCAATCGCCGCGCAATGCGCGCGCAACACTTCACTCGTGCCAGATCGAGCCATATACCAGAGCCACGCTTAATCTGCGCGAGGGACTGAATCAAGCGGACAGCGGGTTTTGATTTTTGCAGGCCTTTTCTGTGGAACGGTTCTCGAATTTCACGTGGGGAGCCAAGCGGGCAATTCCGGGGAGCACACGCGGCCCGCGTGTTGGTTGCGGCGGCCTCGCCGCAACAGTCTTCCGCATCCGCTTCTCCTCAAATTTCGTGAGTCGCGAACGTCTTCGCAGTCGCCAGGTCGCCGCGGCGGATGCTGGCCAGTTTCGTGGTTTAAGGGCCAAAGATGTTTCGGCGGGACCGCCGACATGAGCACCCGAGCCGGGTGCGCTCCCCAAACATGCGTGCAATACGCTAGTGAAATTCGTGGGGTGATCTTGCTGTTCGGATTCTATTCGTCTAACGCTTAGAAGATGAATTCATCTGAGAATTCTGTGGCGTTTGGCGCGCCCGGGATCGAGCCGCGCTGGACGTCGAGCGCGAAAGAGGGCGTCGGCACGGCGTATCACACTAGTTGCCGGGTGTGGTTTACGCTGAGTCACGGCATCGTGAACGAGATTTATTATCCTCACGTGGACAAGCCCAACACGCGCGACTTTCAGTTTCTCATCAGCGACGGCGAGACGTTTTGCCACGAAGAAAAGCGCGACCTGAATCACGAAATTGAATATCCGGAGCGCGATTGCCTGTTCTATCGCCTAACCAATTCGGACCCGGGGGGCCGCTATCGTCTGGTGAAAGATGTGCTGACGGATCCGCACCGGTCGGTCCTACTCGTGCACACAAAGCTCGAGGTATTCGACGAATCGTTGCGCGGCAAGTTGCGCCTGTACTCGTTGCTGGCGCCGCACCTGGCTGGCTTTGGCGCCGGCAATTCCGGGTCATGCACTGAACTTGGTGATTACAAACTGCTGCGCGCACAGCGAGAAAACGTTCATCTGCTTATGGCATGCAGCAGCGGTTTCTCCCGGCGCTCGGTCGGCTACGTCGGCTTCAGCGATGGTTGGCAGGATCTGACGGATAACTTCAAAATGGACTGGGAATTTCGAACAGCGCCTAACGGGAATATCGCGTTAACCGGCGAAATCGATTTGCCGGAGGCCAATGAATTTACGATCGCCGTTGCATTTGGTCGAAGTTACCAAAGCGCTGCCACGAAATTGTTCCAATCGTTGGCCGAGCCGTTTGAGTCAAACCGCGACGGATATATTCGTCAGTGGCAACGTGCAGTGGTCAATCCCGAGTTCGATTTCAGCAACGACACGTCCGATGACGGCGGCGAGTATCGGCTGAGCCGGTGTGTGTTGTTGGCGCATGAAGACAAGGTTTTCCAAGGCGCAATCGTCGCCTCGATGAGCATTCCCTGGGGCGAAGCCAAAGGCGATCTGGACTTCGGCGGCTATCACCTCGTCTGGACGCGTGACTTGGTGCAGAGTGCAACCGCGCTTCTCGCCACGGGTCAGACCGGCACGCCACTGCGCGCACTGATCTGGCTGGCAGCGATTCAGCGGCCGGACGGCAGTTTTCCGCAAAACAGTTGGATCGACGGGACTGCCTACTGGTCCGGGTTACAGCTTGATCAAGTTGCTTTTCCAATATTGTTGGCGTGGCATTTGCATAAAAACGATGCGCTCGGCCTGTTCAATCCGCGCGTAATGATTGTGCGCGCCGCGGCCCGCCTGATTTTACGAGGGCCGGTGACAGCGCAGGAACGCTGGGAAGAAAATTCCGGCTATTCGCCTTCAACGCTGGCAGTAGTGATAGCCGCGCTTGCCTGCGCCGCCGATTGGGGCATGGAAACCGGCAACACTGACACGGCGGATTTCGTTTTAGCATACGCCGACTGGCTAGCGGCACACGTCGAAGAATGGACAGTCACGAGAGGGGGCGAGTTGGTGCCAGGAATTCCACGCCATTACATCCGTATTAATCCCAGCGATCCAAATGCACCTGATCCCCATGCGGATCCCAACACACAAATGATACAGATCGCCAACGGCGGCGGCCTGCATCCGGCGCGAAATATTGTGGGCGGCGATTTCCTTCATCTGGTTCGATACGGTATTCGACCGCCGGACGATCCGCTCGTGTGCGACTCCATCGAAGTGATCGATCGCGTTCTAAAGCACGACCTGCCGCAAGGCCCTGGCTGGCGTCGTTACAACCACGATGGCTACGGCCAAAAAGATGACGGTAGCGCTTACGACGGAACTGGCGTCGGCCGATGCTGGCCGATTTTAACAGGAGAACGCGGTCACTACGAACTCGCTGCCGGTCGCGATCCTAAACCGTTCATCACGACGATCGAAGATTTTTCAAATCAGGGCGGCATGCTGACCGAACAAGTTTGGGATGGACCCGACTTGCCGCACGTAAGAATGAAACGCGGTTGTCCGACGGGTGCGGCGATGCCGCTATGCTGGTCACACGCCGAGTACGTTTCACTCGTCCGGAGCCGGCATGACGGCGTTTGCTTTCATCGGGTGGATCCGGCTTACCAGCGATATGTGCTGAATCCAGTTCCGAATCGTTTTGAGATTTGGACGGTTCGTCACCCCATGCAGCGGATGTCGCGCGGCAAAATTTTGCGGATCATCCTCGCCGAAGAGGCAAGCATCACCTGGTCAACGGATAATTGGCAGCGCACTAACGAGGCGCAGACGATGCATCAGGCGAAACTGGGTCTTTGGTTCGCAGATTTTCCAACCGCCGAATGGGCAGCCGGCTCAGTGTTTGCGTTTACAATTTTTTGGAAACGCGATCAACGCTGGGAGAACCGCAACTGGCAGGTAAGTGTTGTTTAAGAACGAGGGCCATCGAGTCGGCAAACATCGCGACTTTTAATAAACAAGCCGACACACGCGCAATCCCAGCGGCCGATCCGAACAATAGGCTGGAGTATATGAAAGCGATTGTTCAAACTGCAAATGTAGAGGGAGAAACAATTTTATTAAAAGAATTGATTCCGTTCTGGTTCGCCGTATCCAGCCCGCTAGTCGGCATACTTCTGGGGTTATTGGGAGCATGGCTTATTACCTGGCTGAGCGCGTGACGACTTCCCGGAGGTTCCTGCGTATTGACCAATCATGAAGAAATTACTTGAGGCAGATTTCTTCCCCCGGGTGCCCGGCGCTGATTCGCCTCGGCTGGATCCCGTCTCTGGCTCAGCTGGCAAAGGAAAACGACGGATTCTGATCGTCGATGACGATGCGAACAGCACCCACCTTGTAAAAATCCTTCTGGAAAGATCCGGCCCCTATCTCGTACTCGAGGAAAACGATCCCGCCAAGGCTGATCAAACGGCCCACAATTTTAAACCGGACGTGATTTTGCTCGACATCGTCATGCCAAAGATAGACGGAGGCGAATTAGCCACACAAATTGAAGCCGATCGCCAATTGCACGACACGCCGATAATTTTCCTAACGGCGCTGGTCACGCACAGTGAGGCAAAGAGCGGGCTTCATATCCAGGGACACCCAATGGTCGCGAAGCCGATCAGCATTCCAGAGTTGATCGACGCGATTGAAAAACACCTGCCTGCAGCGGCCGAGTGTTAGCTATTACATTCGCGCGCGAACCTTCGGCAAAATCACGACGAGGAGAATTCTTCGCCGCGCTCAAGCGCCACTTCAGCTTTGAGATTCTCAAGGTCACGACCGACGCTCGCGACAGCACTGAGTTTACCGTCAGAGCGAAAGATCACCGACGCGTGTTTGGCTTTCAAATCACCGGACACACTCGCGTCATCGCCGCCGCTGCCATGACCAACGTAGTGAATGTGCAGATCGAAATGATTGCTCCAGAAGAATGGCGGGATCGTGAAAGGTTCGCGCGCGCCGAGAATGTTACGCGCGGCAGTTTGGCCCTGGCGCTGAGCCACAACCCAGTGTTCCACGCGGATTCGGCCGGCACGCGGATCGGGCCAGCGCGCAATGTCGCCCGCCGCAAAAATTCCGGAAACGTTCGTTTCCAGAAACTCGTTGACCAACACACCGTTGTCAGTCGCGATGCCTGCTTGCTCAGCAAGACGCGTGTTTGGGCGCACGCCGATTCCAACAACCACTAAATCGCAGTCCAATTTCGTTCCGTCATCGAGCTGCACGTATCGGTTGTGAATTGCCGCTGGTGTTCGACCGAGATGAAATTTCACACCATGCGCTTCGTGTGTTTCGCGGACCAGATTTCCCATTTCGGTTCCCAGAACTTTCCTGAGCGGCACCGAATCTCTGCCGAGGACCGCGACTTCCAGTTTGCGCTCGCGCAACGACCACGCCACTTCCAACCCGATAAAGCTAGAGCCGATGACGACCGCGCGCTTTGCGCTGTTCGCCTTTTCGATGATACGCCGGCTGTCGTTGAGGGTTCGCAGATAGCAAACGTGCGGCAAATCAGCGCCCGGAATCGCAAGGTGGACAGGTTCAGCGCCCGTCGCCAGCAATAACGCGCCATAGCCTAACGAACGGCCATCGGACAACGTGATCTGTTTGGCTTTCGGATCGATGCTTGTAACGGTCGTGTTCGTAAGTGCATCAATCTTCTGTTTGCGATAGAATTCGGGCGGTCGCAACGGGATCCATTCTTCTGGCGCGTTGCCGGCGAGATAATCCTTAGAAAGATTCGGCCGATCGTACGGCAGAAATTCATCTGCACCGATCAAAGTAACCGGTCGATCGTAGCCTTCGCGGCGCAACATCTCAGCAGCAGCGCCGCCGGTGGCACCCGCGCCGACAATCACGACGCTAGCCGGAGACGATTTTGGTCTGCCCTCCGCTTTTTTATCGATCTTGCCACTTACGAAAAATCGCTCGCCGCGTTTCTCGATGCGGTAGCACGCAACATTATTCAACGCGGGCGCTGCAATAGCTTCCCCTGTGCGCAAATCGAACCGCGCATGATGCCACGGACAGTGCACCGTGCAATCGACCATCAGACCTTTCGCCAGCGGGCCGCCGTAATGCGTGCACGTTGCGCCGATGGCGAAAAGCTCTTCACCGCATCTGGCCACAAGAACCGGTTCGCCAAACGCGTGCCCCAAAAGCATTTCTCCATCGCGCACGTTTCCGGTCTCGTAGCCTTTCTCAAAATCAGGTCCCTCAAGTTCGCTGGATGCTTCGGCCATAAATCTCTCCTGCCTGTAGTATAGAATCGCGTCGGAACTACTGATCGTCCTGATACGCGTGCTGTTATTAATCCCACTCTTCCATCAACAACGCGCGCGTCTCTTCCACGCCTGTCTGCCAGATCTTCGTCATTTCTTCGTCGTCTCGTTGGTACAGTCCGCCGTAATTGCCGTCGTTGAGATGATTCCGCACTGACTTCGGGTCGAGACGTCGTAATTTCTCTGGGTCGCTCATCGCCTTCTGTCGGGAAGGTACCTCGACCTGCGCCAGGCGCGTCCACGGAAAATTTTCCATCCACGACGCATGGGAAGCGACGGGATCGGTTGCCTGCACTTGCGCCCAGACCTTGGGCGCGTTCCACCAATTGTGGAACTTGATTCGCACTCCGGGATGATCTGCGATCCATTCGCCGACTAATCCTTGCGCGGGCGTGTTGCCGCCGTGGCCGTTGACAATCAGGATGCGTTTGAATCCGTGCTCGGCCATCGCATCGAGAATGTCGCCCAGCACCGACATGTAGGTTTCCACGCGAAGACTGATCGTTCCCGGAAACGCGCGGAAATACGGCGTGATGCCGTAGGCCAACACCGGAAATACAGGAACGCCTATTGGCTCGGCCGCTTCGACAGCCAGTCGCTCGGCTAAAATGCTGTCCGTGCTCAAGCTGAGGTAAGCGTGTTGCTCCGTGCAGCCCAGCGGCAACACTGCGCGGTCATCGCGCCCAAGATATTCTTCCACCATCATCCAATTCATTTCGCTGATTCGCATATCTAAAAAGTGGTCCACAGATTCCGCAGATTCACGCAGATTTTCATCATGGAACGCAGTCATGTTGCCAGCTCCGCCCTTTTGGTCATCCAGTTCCTAGCTGAGCGACGAACTCTTTTCATGCGCGTTCATCTGGTTTTCGCCGCTCTTCTTATCAATGCGGCAGCCGTCGCGGGCGCGGACTTGCAAGAGGTCGCCAGTTTTTCCGATCAACAGGTGACCGGTGTCGGCGTCTCAATAAAATCCGGCCGCATTTTCGTGAATTTTCCATACTGGTCGGATCAGCATTCCATTTCCGTCGCAGAGATCGTAAACGGCCAACCGAAACCATATCCGAACGAGGAGTGGAACAAGCCGGGCGCTGCCGCCTCGCATTTCGTCTGCGTGCAGAGCGTCGTTGTGGATGATCAGGACAATCTATGGGTACTCGATCCTGCGGCCCCGAAAATGCAGGAAATCGTCAAGGGTGGCCCGAAGCTTGTGGAAATTGATCTGCGAGCGAATCAAGTCGTACAGGCAATCCCCTTCGGTGAAGATATCGCTCCGGCCAAGAGTTATCTCAATGACGTTCGGATCGACGCACACTCGGAAACCGCGTTCATCACCGATTCCGGCAAAGGCGCAATTATCGTCGTCAATCTCAAGAACGGAAACGCGCGGCGATTACTCGATGGCCATCCTTCGACGCAACCAGAGAAAGCTTTCAAGCTGGTCGTGGACGGCAGAGAATTGATTGACCAGCAAAAAAAAGCGCCGCCGCAGATCGCATCCGATGGCATCGCGCTCGATGCGAAGAACGGCTATCTCTATTATCACGCGCTCACCGCTCACAAGCTTTACCGCATCAAGACGAGTTTTCTTACCGACGAACACCTCAGCGAGAAGGATCTCGAGTCTAAAGTGGAAAACGTCGGGCAGACGCCAGCGCCTGACGGAATGGTCGAAGCGTCTGACGGCAGCATCTATCTGACGGACCTGGAACACAACGCAGTCGTGCATTGGAACACTGAGACGAAAAGCATCGAGCAGGTCGTCGCGGACAAGCGGCTCATGTGGCCAGACACGTTAAGCTGGGGACCGAATGACGAACTTTACGTCACCACATCGCAGATCGAGAACATGCCGCGTTTTAACAACGGCAAATCCACGCGCACCGAGCCGTACAAGCTCTGGAAGATGACAGGAGTCGGCCGCAAATAGCGTTAACAAACGGTTGTGCTGACGAGGTCAGCCGATTTGCACCACGCGCGGGTCGTCAGGTCCGCGCGAAACGAACTCGGAAAATTCAGTCGGGTGCAAAATTCCTGCGAGAATTTCCAGACTGTCGACAATGCGAGGACCCGGACGCGCGAAGTATGCACTGGCATTTACCACATACACCTGGCCGTTACCCACAGCGGGAATCGAACCAAAACCAGGAAATCGCCTGAGCAATTCGTAATCGCGGTGCGCTCGTTCAATACCGTATCCGCAAAGCGCAAGCACGATGATCTCAGGACGCGTATCCAACACTTGCTGCCACTCGATTTGCGCCGACGGTTGATGCTTTCGGCCTAACGAATCCTGGCCACCGGCGATCTCGACCAGCTCGGGGCCCCAATGACCGGAACAAAACGGCGGATCCACCCATTCCATCAGAAAACAACGCGGGCGATCTGGAATCGTTGCGGCGCATTCGCGCACGTTTTCAACGCGCTCGGACAAATTTACGATCAATTTCTCCGCGCGTTCGCACGCACCAGCAACGCGCCGAATATCGCCGAAAATATCGGCCAGACTTGTTGGCTCGAGGTTCACCACCTTCGGCGGACTCGGCAACGTCTGCGCGAGCTTCGCCACAGTCCCGTAACCGACAGCGCATACGTCGCATAACCGTTGGGTCAGAATTACGTCAGGCTTCAGTTTCCGCAGAAGCGGTTCGTCGATCGTGTAAATCGTGCCGTTGTCATGCAGTGCACGGCGCACCCACTCGTCCACTTCGCGGCTCGCCATCTTCGCATCGTGAACGGGACAGTGGGTGACGCGCGACCGTTCGTTAGCTTGTTCAGGAAAATCGCACTCATGCGATACGCCCACGACTTGATTCATCATCCCCAGCGCAGCGGCGATCTCAGTGGCAGCAGGCAGGAGTGAAACGATGCGCGTCACTCACAACGATACACGCTATTAAATTTGCAGTAATCCAGCGACCGTGCACCGCACTGCTGTGTGCTGCAGGTTACCGGCGAATTGGCTTGTGCTGTTGAAACAACGCAAGGTGCTGCTGAAAAAGTTTTGTGCTATCGGGCGAGATTCCTTTTACGGCCAGCGCTTGCGCGGCGTACTGAATCGCTGAATTGAAATCGCCAGTCTCAGCGTATGCTACAGCGAGAGTGTCGATCATGTGCTCGTCCTTCCATATCATTATGCCGCACGCGGCCTTTGCGTCTTTCACGGCTTGTTGCCCATTGCGAAATGACGCGTTGGGGCATGTCGCGCGAAACCAGGCACGATCGCTCAAAGCCCTTGCGAGCGTCACATTTCGGGGATGAAGCGAGATGAGATAATCAAATTCCTTTAGTGCTTCGGCGTATTTCCCAAGGTGAGCATTGATGTTGGCGCGCAACAGGGCAGCCTCCACAACACTCCGATCGTGTCGGAGCGCTTCGTTACAATCCTTCAGCGCCAGATCGTATTTGCCTTGCCCTGAGTAAATCTGCGCGCGCACATAGAGTGCCGGCCAAAACGTCGGATCGCGCTGGAGAACTGCATCGCAATTTCGCTTTGCAGCGGCGACGTCGCCCTTTTGGAGCAGATCTTGAGCATCGGTAACCAATTTCATGGCCGCCTGCATTCTCTGCGGCGTTGCAACGATGATCGGCACACTTGCGCGCATAACAGTCGCCGCGCTCAAGATTGCCAAAGAGAGTGCGAAGACCTTTGAGATTTTCATTCGGCTTAGCTAATTAATCGATCTGTAATCAGAAAGGCGACGACGTAACAAACAAAAATCGATGCTCCGCCAGCGATGCCAGCAACAAGGGCGACGCGCCACGAATCACGCCGCAGGGTTCGCGCCAGCAATGCGAACACCAGAGCAATGCCAAATTCGCCGACGATGATGTACCACGGCGTATACGAAATCATTCGGCAACCGCTGTATTGCCACCAATGAATTCGACGCGCCATCTCTTCATAGAACGGAATGTTGATGGCGCCGAGCAATCCGATCATTAGCAAGCCGGTCTTGCCAAAGCGCTCCCACAAACGCAGCCCGACGTAGCCGAATTGCACTGCCACGACTTCCCACGCCAGCGGCATCCACAGTGGCGAGCGCCAGATCATCGGGCCGCCGCCAATGGAATAATCGAGCGTGCGCGTGTAATCGACCAGCCACGCGTCGGCGGCAAGCTCTGTGAATCCAACTACAACTCCGAAGAGAAGAAATCGCGCCAGCAATGCGTCACGCCTAACGACTGCAAAACCAACGAGCAAACAATTATCCACAAAATTAAGAGCGGCGCCGGTGCGCCAGTCCGACCACGGCGCGAACGTCAGCAGCGAAACCGCGATCACGTTGACGACAACAGTCGCGATAACAACAAGCAGGCGCCTGCGTTCGAACGTCGCTTCGGACTTAAGTTGAGTAATCATCTGGCCGATGTAACCAGTTGGAATTAGATGCCGTCAATGATCTCGACTCGACACCAAATCGTTTCGCGCAAGCTTTTGGAGTGCGCACGCGTCCTCGCGTCGCTTTTTCCAATGGTGCTGCAATTGAAAGCGATGCGAGGACGCATCGCACTCCCAAAGCGGCTCGCGCAAAATCTCTGCGAGATTGTGTTTATTTCATCACCTGTCTTGACGTTCGCGAGTTCACCCTGCTAAAGCCCATCCCGTGAAACGGCTGCTTTGGATCGATATTTCAAAGGGCCTGGCGATTCTGTTCGTCGCCTATTTTCATTTTTTCAGCACCTATTTCCAGCACGGCGTGCTTCCGCCGCCTGACTGGAGCAGCATCGCGGCGATCGCGCTTACCCTTTTAAGACTGGCCTGGTTCAAAATATCGGGTCTCGGTTTTCATGCCGTTGGTGTGTTCATCATCTTGAGCGGTTGGACGCTCATGCAGTCGACCATGCGTCGCACCGAAAAGGGAGAAATTGCCTGGGGCGCATGGTATTGGGCGCGCTTCACACGGCTGTACCCTATGTATTGGGTGGCGCACCTCGTCTATCTTGTCTCGCCGTTCGTTGCCCGCCTCGAACCAGTGGACGATCGGATCGTCCTGAGCCTGCTCGGCCTGCGGTTCATCGATATCGAGATGAACTTCATGTATCTAAACGCGGCGTGGTGGTATTTCGCCATGCTGATCCAGTTTTATGCGATCTTTCCCCTGCTCTTCTGGACGGCGCGGCGTGTTGGACCCTGGTGGTTTCTGGTCGTCGGATGCGCTGCAGGATTTTTTGCGCGCTACGTCTTGCTCGTGCTCTGGCCCCAAAACGGATTGTGGGTACTCGGCGGTTTCGCAGTTTGTCGATTGCCGGAATTTGCGCTCGGGATGTCGTTAGCCATGTGGTATGCGCAATCGCCTGCGCGCTTGGAATGGTTCTTTCTTCGCGGCGCGGGATTCGTAACCGGCTTGATCCTTTACCCCGCGGCACTGCAACTCTACCACGGACTTTACGACTACATCTTTGTCGATTTCGCCACTGGCGCGTGTTGCATGCTAGAAATCGTTGGCATCGCTGGATTGATTTCGCTGTTTAATTCCTCCGCCAAATTGTTCGGTCTGGTTGGGCTGTATTCGTACGGCCTCTACCTGACGCACCAGCCGTATGTCATCTGGCTGGGACTTCGTATTCGGGAAGTCCCGATCTGGGGGTTTTTACTGATTTGCATCCCCACTCTCGCCGTCCTCAGTGCGTGGGGCATGCTTCTGGAAAAGGGAACAAACGCGCTGGTCAACAAACTCGCGTCGCTGAAAAAACCGGCGCGCTCTTAGGATTGCCTGTGCTCGGTTTCTTCCAATAAAACCCGCAATTCAGCAATCGCTTCGCGATCCTTTGGTCTGCCTGTCGCTTCTTTGATGCGAATCAGTGTAGGCAGATCGATGCATTTGAAACAGCCGTCGAAGGCTTCGATGTCGACGGAGTGCTGCAGTAAATCGCTGTAGATTCCCCCGCCTGCCACCTCGCCAAGCATATCGATGTCGCCAAGCGTTGTAGTGAGGGTGAAGTTCAATCCGTTGCGAATTGTTTTCGCATCCCAAGTGAACGGCAAATCCGCAGGCGCTCCGCGCAAGCTTGCGCTTAAACGGCGAAAGAACCTCAGCCAGGCGCTCGATGTTGCCTTGCCGGCGCGAGTAAACAACGTCGACGTCGAACGTGACGCGTGCAGATCCATGCAGAATCGCCGCCATTCCACCGATCAGGATGAAATCCAACTTTGCGCGGACCAGCGGAGGAATGACCTGCGCGAGATCAACGGCCATCGCTTTCCTATCGCAGCTTCTTTCCTGCCCGCCGCAGTTCTTCAACCATTTGCAACACGCGCAAATGCTTTCGCGCGCGTTGTTCGAAGGTCAGCTTCAGGTTTTCGCGCAACAACGTGCGATCCACATCGGGCATAAAATCACCCACGCTGTCGGTGTTCGCAGTAACTGAGTCATCAATCGAAGCATAGCATAACGTCTCACGTGCAGCCATGCAGCCGAGACGTCACTGAGGTCAGGGCCAAAGGATCGTTTTGAAACGATTACAAATTCGGCATGGCTCGAGTTTCAGGTTTGGAGAAGAACGACGCACCGTGGCATCTGCGATGGTTTTACGGCGTGATGCGCAAAATGTTTGGGAAAGATTTTACGCCGGCAAAGATCCAGATGCGTTTGCCCGGACTCGTCTGGGGCGGCATCGCCATGGAAGCGGGGCTCGGCCGCAAGCGACTTGTCTCGTTGCGTTACATTCAACTTGGAAAAATCCGAGCCGCGGCGCGGGTCGGTTGTCCTTTCTGAATAGATGTCAATTCTGCCGTGGGCAGAAAAGCAGGCCTGAGCAATGACAAATTGCGCGCTGTACTTAGCGACGACCGGACGTCATTCAATGACACGGAACGCCTCGTCATCGAGCTGGCGGATGCCATGACTGACACGCCCGCGAATGTCTCTGACGATTTGTATGCGCGTTTGCGAAAACAATTTTCCGAAGAACAGCTGATGCAATTGGGCGCGCAGATCGCGTTCGAGAATTATCGCGCACGATGGAACCGAATTTTCAACGTCGAGAGCGATAATCTGTACACGCCGCAGCCAAACAAATCGCAAGAATCACAATCAGCCTGAGTGCGCGGGGTGTCTCCCGCACGGCGCTGTGTTTCGCCTGCTCAATTCGACAACTCGGCTATAATCCCGCCTGCTCCAGTGATTTCGCTAATGCATTTCAGATGACCGGAGTTCACTCACGCGCGATTGGGTCCGTTGCAGCTTCATCTGCAGAACACACCCGGCGCCACATTGCCCTTCGGTTGCTTCCATTCGTTTTCCTCCTTTACGTCACCAACTACCTCGATCGCACCAGCGTGGCATACGCAGCGATTGGCATGGCGCGCGACCTGGGGTTCGACGATCGCGTATTCGGCCTGGGCATCGGCATTTTCTTCGTCAGTTACGTGCCCTTACAAATCCCGGGCGCCATGCTGGCTCAACGATGGAGCGCGCGCGGGATGATTTGTGCGACCATGATCGTGTCGGGAGCGCTCACGGCACTTACCGCAATCGTGCACACTCCCGCACAACTTTACCTCGCCCGCTTTTTGTTAGGTGCAGCCGAAGCCGGTTTTTTTCCGGCTGTTATCGTTTATCTGAGCCACTGGTTTATCCAGGAGGACCGGGCGAAAGCGACGAGCAACTTCATGGCTGCAATTCCTGTGTCGCTGGTCATCGGGTCCCCCGTGGCGGGTTGGATACTCAGTCACAACTGGTTCGCGATCGAAGGCTGGCGCTGGCTTTTCTTCGTGGAAGGTATTCCCGCCATCTTGTTAGGTACCGTGGCATTTTTCTTTCTGACAGACCAGCCGAGTCAGGCGCGCTGGCTAACTACCGAGGAGCGGCAATGGATTTCGCGAAAGTTAGAACAAGAAAAGCCGTTGAGCCCGCAAACGACAAGTATCGGTCAGGCACTCCGTTCTCGCACTGTGCTCCTGCTCGCCACCGCAGCCTTTCTTGAATACTTCATTGGCTACAGTGTGATTTTCTGGTTGCCGACTATTCTGAAAAAACAGTCGGCGCTTTCAGATGCGCAGGTCGGCTTATTCGGCGCCGTGCCGTACGTTGTGGCGCTTTTCGCGATGTTGTTCATCGGCTGGCATTCCGACAGAAGTCGCGAAAGACGCTGGCACGCGGCGTTTCCACTGTTCATCGCCGCAATTGGGTTCGCGTGTCTGATCAGTCTGCCCACCTCGAATGTAAGGATGGTTTTATTGTTGAGCGTCGTCTGCGTGGCCGTGGCATTTCTCCCCGTTTTCTGGGCAATTCCAACGGAAATCCTCAGCGACTCCAAGGCAGCAGTCGCCGTGGGAACGATCAACGCGCTCGCCAGCCTGGCAGGTTTTGCAGGACCGTACGCGTTTGGATATCTGCGTACTGAGACCGGATCTTTCGTCGCTGGATTCGTAGTGTTGATGTTTTGTGCAGTTGCGGCCGGGATTTTAATGCTAATGACACCAGCCGCCCAGTCGCGCGGTCCCAAATCTGTCACATCGAGCTAACTGCTGTTGGCCAAATTTAGTTTCGCTTGGATTTCCTCGACAATCTCCTCCGGCGTTCGTCCCAGTTCGATCGTTAGCACATTCTCGTCCGGCTGTGGTTCCTCCAAATCATCGAACTGACTTGGCAACAAGGCGGTGTTCATAAAATGCCCGTTCCGGCTATGCAGTTGCTTTTCGACGAGCGCATAGTCACCACGAAGAAACACAAACTTTACTTCATCGCCGATGCGTAGACGATCGCGATACGCGCGTTTTAACGCCGAACAGGCCAGGACGGCACTTTCTCCGGCGGAAAGCAACTGTTCGATTTGTTTGCGCAAACAGTCCAGCCACGGCCATCGATCTTCATCGGTCAGCGGATGACCGTTGCGCATCTTTTCGATGTTTGCTGCCGGATGAAAATCGTCGGCCTCAAGAAAACGCCACCCAAGTTGTTCTGCCAGCATTTTGCCCACCGTTGTTTTGCCAGCGCCAGAAACTCCGAAAATGACGATGATCATGGCCAATGCTCCCCGCGACCCGCCGCAAACGATCCTCCTTGACGACTGCGCCCACACGCGGAGTGGATAATGGTGGACGCCACAAATGCAAACAGGCGAACCGCCGGGCTGAATCTACAGACGCTGCGCCGCCTCAAATTCTGGGTCTGGGTTCAGGAATGGACGCGACCAACCGAACTTCAGGTCACGTTGATTTGGGCCGGTATCATCGGGTTTTGCGGAGCCGTTTGCTCGATCGCGTATCGTGTCGTCACAACGTTCGTTCACAAAATCCTCACGGGCAGCAACGCATCAGGGCTTGTTGAAAGTTTCACCGAATTGCCATTGTGGGGGCGGGTTGTCATTCCAGCAATCGGCGGACTCATAGCCGGCGCGATCATTCATTTCGGATCGCGATTTCATGGTCAGGTCACCACCACCGATTACATGGAAGCGGTTGTCCTCGGCGATGGCAAAATTTCCGCGCGCCAAAGTCTGGTAAAATCCCTCTCGGCGCTTTTCACGAATGCCTCCGGCGGATCGATCGGGCGCGAAGGCCCGCTGGTTCAACTCTCCACCATGGTCGCGTCTCTGGCCGGGCGCTTGCAACACTGGACAACTCCGCGACTGCGATTGCTCGTAGGCTGTGGGGCAGCCGCGGGAATCGCTTCCGCTTACAACGCGCCAATTTCCGGCGCAGTCTTTGTCGCCGAGATCGTGCTGGGTTCCATGGCCATGGAAATTTTCGGTCCGCTGGTGTTTGCGTCTGTTATTGCCACGCTCACCGTGCGCGGGTTTCTCGGTCCGGGGCCGCTTTATGAAATCCCGTTGTTCCGGCTAAACCGAGCTTGGGAGATAATACCATATCTGTTACTGGGTCTGGTTTCCGGTCTCGTTGCGCCATGGTTCATCCGGTTGCTGCGAATCAGCGAAAGATTGGTCGGGCAGATCTCCGCGCCAGTTTATGTGAAAATGTGCGTGGGCGGTCTAGTTGTGGGCGCGCTTGCGGTGTTCTATCCGGAGGTGTGCGGCAACGGCTATAGCGTGGTGAATGGGATTTTGCGTGGCCAATGGCTTTGGCAAACGCTGGCCCTCATCCTCATTTTCAAAGTGCTCGCTACAGCGGCTACGTTCGGCTCCGGCGCGGTCGGCGGAGTTTTCACGCCAACACTTTTCGTGGGCGCGAGCCTTGGATTTCTCTTCGGCATTGTCGCCCAAGACGTGACCGGATCGGCATCGGTAAACCCCAGTGCGTTCGCAACTGTCGGGATGGGCGCATTTTTGGCCGCCGCGACCCACGCGCCCATCATGGCTATCATCATGATTTTCGAACTCACGCTGGATCACCAGATCATCCTGCCGCTCATGCTTGCCTGCGTGGTCGGCTACTACACGTCAGTGAAGATTGAGAAACGCTCGATTTATGCGGAGGCCTTGAAACGCAAAGGCGCAGGCGACTATGCGAAGCAGTTGGCTGAGCTGCATGTTCGCGACCTGATGAAGCCAAACCCACTAACGATCTCTCCGACGACGGGTTTCTCCGAAATCGGTGAAAAGTTCATCGACTCGCGATTTAACTATCTTTACGTGACCGACCACGGAAAATTTCTCGGCGCTATCTCTTTGCACGATATAAAGAGCTATCTCAACACCCCCGACCTCGCGAAGGTAGTGATTGCCGGCGACATTCTGCGCGATTCTTTTCCGGTCGTCCGTGCGAGCGCTTCGCTCACCCAGGCGCTAGAGCGTTTCAGCCACCATGACAGTGAACGCCTGCCAGTCGTGTCGCACGATCGAGAGCTCGTAGGATCGATCTCCAAAACCGATGTCATCCTCGCGATCGCGGGGAGCACTGCGCGACCCGCAACTGCGACCGGTTCGCCTGCGTCTCAGTAAACACCAGTCTGCTTGTCCACTACGATGTCGATCAACCGATGGTGACGATCAAACAACCAAGAAGCGCTAACGTCTTCGTGCACGACCATGGGTGCGGTGAGAAAGACGGCCCCAAGATGTTTGTAGTACTGTCCAAGGTAAACGTGAATGCTCTTTGCCACGCGTGGCTGTGACGGAATGTTGTCGGGCTCAACGCTGATCTTTGCCACACCGCTTCGAGTAAGCTGCAATCGGTTTGAGATAAAACTAATGACGTATTCGATGCTGGAGCCAGGTGGCGTGTGTTGCAAAAGCTCTGCCCGAATCGCGGCGCGCGGAGCATAAATATCGACGATCACTTGCGGCGGATTTGTGTCAGCCAGCGCTGCGCCGGACGCGATAAACACCAGGGACAAAATAGTTCCGCAAATGCAAGCCTGCGCGCCGCTCACTGGGATTACCGCCGACGTTAGAGTCACGAGGCGACTTTTAGTTCGGCAGAGCAAAGGAAATGATCGTGTCTTTCGCGCGATAATTGGACCAGAATAGTTCGCCGTCGAAAGTGAGTGAGCGAGACGCGAACGGGACAACAGCGATATCTTCAGCAGCCGCTGTGTCCCCTTGCGGATTCACTCGCGCGATTCGCCAATCTTCGTTTGGATGTTCCTGTCCTCGCAAAACGTAAAGCGAGCCATTGGCAAAGGTGTGACCACAGATCTCCGCGCCGACGTCGATCTCGCGGATCACATTCCCTTTGTCATCAAACTTCAAAACCCGCTTCTTGTACCACTGGCTCATGTACAGATTCTTCCCGTCAAAGCTGAGGTATGACCCAGTAAAATCCGGGCACGCGAACATTTTCGAAAATCCACTCTCAGGTGTGTAGCGATAAATGTAACGATCGTCATCCGCGCCTTCGCCGATGGTAAAACGCAGTTCGCCGTTTAACACAACCGCAGCCCACGGAATGCCGGGCGCATCCTGTTGTTTCAAGACGGTCCCATTCTCCGGATCGATGGCATAGATTCGGCGCAGATCGCGCGAACCCATCCACAACGTTTTGTTCCGGCTATCCCAGGCCAGCGCCTGCGGTGTCGTCGCGGGCGAAGCAAGTCGGCGTTTCTCGATGATTTGTTCTGTCACTTGAAACCCTACCTTCGAATGAAGGTCCGTTTGATTTCCGAATCGTGCAACAAGAAGGAGCAATAGGCTTGATCGCAGATTGGCCGTTTGTCACGCTCGCTACGGCCAAGATTTATGAAAACGCGAACCTTCCTGTTGTGCTTTGCAGCTGCGTCAATTGCAACGTCACACGCCGACAGTGATAAGAGTGTCACGGCCGCTCAAGTCAACGGCACCTGGAAAACCAAAGGCGGCGAATTTAAGATCTGGGCGCTGGGTAAACAGCGTCTTCAGGTGGATTTTTCGGGCGTTTACGAATACAAAACGTCACGGGGTCCTATGGCGAACGAGGGCGAAGGCAGCGGCGTCGCGACGATCGAAGGCGACACTGCCGTCTTCAAACCCGAAGGCGCAGAAGAGGAATGCCAGATCACGCTAAAATTCACCGGCAGCAAACTGGTCGTCACGCAAACCGGCATTTGCGGCTTTGGCCACAATGTGAGCGCCGAAGGCACCTACAAAAAAGTTTCGTCTAAGAAGCCAAAGTTCGGATCGGATTGAGGTGCGGAATTCGTTGCACCTGCACGGCCCACAGAGCCGTGGCTACAACTCGCGCTCTGATGTAGTCTCAACATTATGCCGCGTTGTGCCTGGGCCACGATTGAACCGGCCATTACTTATCACGATAAGGAATGGGGCGTTCCTGTACACGACGATCGAGTGCTCTTCGAGTTTCTGATTCTGGAAGGCGCGCAGGCGGGATTGAGCTGGAACACCATTTTGAAGAAACGCGAGAACTACCGAAAAGCGCTCGATGGATTTCGCCCGGACAAGATCGCCCGCTATAACAAGCGCGACGTTCAGCGGTTGCTTCGTAACGATGGAATCGTTCGGAACCGATTGAAAATCGCAGCTACAATCGAGAACGCGAAAAACTTCCTCGCTATTCGAAAAGAATTCGGAGGTTTCGACGTATATCTCTGGAGCTTTGTTGGTGGCAACCCGATACAGAATCGTTGGCGAACATTGGCTGAGGTACCCACGCGCACCGCTGAATCCGATGCTATGAGCCGCGACCTGTTGCGACGCGGATTCAAATTCGTCGGCTCGACAATCTGCTACGCCTTCATGCAAGCAATCGGCATGGTCAACGATCATTTCGTTACCTGTCCGCGATACGTTGAGCTCGGCGGCTCGCGACGCAGGTCGAAGCAGCGCTAAAAAATCTGTGTTAATCTGCGAAATCTGCGGATTCAGAGTCCGGCCCTTATGAAAAGCGACAAGGACAAGATCGACATCAGCGCGGTCGAAGATCATGACGGAATACTAACCATTCGCGGTGGCGGCGCGCGACGCGATTGGAATGGCATCCATTACAAACAGGGGATGTCAGGTAAGAACGTGGGAGCGACCAGCCTGTCGGCCAACATCGCCACCATTCCGCCGGGGGGCGTCGCCTACGCGCACATCCATGTCGGCTTTGAAGTAATTCTCTACATCATCGAAGGCAAAGTGCGCCACGAATTCGGAACGGGCCTGAAACAAGCGATCGAAAACGAGGCCGGTGATTTCATCTACATCAAGCCCGGCGTGCCGCATGAAGTGTTCAACATGAGCGATACCGAGCCGGTGGTCGCATTCGTCGCTCGCTCTTCCGCCGACGAGTGGGACAAGATTATTCCTTACGACAGAACGTAAAATCGCTAAGGAAATCAGGAACAGCGGGATTCAAGGCGGTTTCGTCGTCGTCCTTGCATTCCTGCTTTCCTCAGAGATTCTCCAGCGAACCCAATGCCGAAGCATCTTGTGATCAGCACCAGCGGGAATCCGGACAGCAACAGTCGCCGAATGGGCCAGAAAGCGTTTGCGCACCTGCAAAAGCAGAAAATCGATTGTGATTGGATCGACATCCGCGAGAGGGAACTGCCGCTCTGTGATGCGGACAAATGTTACGGCATGCCAGGTTCGAAGAAACTCAGTGCCGACATTGAAGCGGCCCATGGCATTCTCATCGCTGCGCCTGTTTATAATTACGATGTTGCCGCAGCGACCAAGAACATGATCGAGCTCACCGGTAGCGTATGGGAAGACAAGATCGTAGGCTTTCTTTGCGCCGCAGGCGGGATGGGCAGTTATATGTCGGTGATGGCGTACGCAAACAGTTTAATGCTGGATTTTCGTTGCGTGATTATTCCTCGGTTTGTGTTCGCCACCAGTGAGGGTTTCGACGGCGACAACATCACCGACAAGAAAGTTGTCCAGCGCATCGAAACACTGGCAGACGAACTGGTCCGGTTCACCAAGGCGCTTCGCACTTAATTGCTCGGCCGAAGAGCATCACCTCGTAGCTCCAAAATATCGGCAGGTTCAAGCAACCCGCACTGGCGATAAAGCGATTTGCTTTCAGCGGTCGCCCACAGAATGACTGCGTCCGCGCTCTGCGCGCGGCACCAGGACAGCGCTTTGTTCAACAATTTCCTGCCCAGTCCCCGGCCGCGCATTTCCGGGACCACATAAAAGTTGGTTAGATAAGCATGAGCCTCCGGTTCGTTAACCGGGTTCGGCATTTTTTCAAACAACTGCATACAAACATGACCCAGCAACAGTTTGCCATCGTCGATGACCCAGCAGCGCCATACGCTCGAGTCGGCGCTAAAGGCCTTCTTCACCCATGATGTGCACCGCCGAATAAAGCGCGATTTCGTTTCTGTCGGCGACCCTACTTCAGCACGAAATCGATATCGCACTTCGGCCAGCGCACACCAATCGGCTGAGGTTGCCACGCGGATTCGGAAACGACGCATTGCTTGATGCTAACTGATTGAATTGATACTCGCTACCCGTGCAGGCTGATCTGCTCTGACTACGCCGTTGTGATCTCTGTCTCTCTCTGGTTGACTTGTCGCTTCGTACGCAGTTTGTCAGGATCTTAATATGAAGCATTTTCTTTTGGCCTGTTTCATTCCCATGACATTAACAGCTCAAAATATGCAGCAGTTGACGGAACAGCTGGGGAAGACTGTTCTATACGGCGACGTCGCTCTTTCTCCCGATGGAGCGCATTTGGCATGGGTGCAATCCACCGCCGCATCTACGTCGAAACAGACGTGTATCCGCGACACTTCTGGAAATGCCCCGGCTAAACTCGTGACGCTTCCGATGACCGGTGAGAGGACTGATTTCGATCTCGCGTGGTCCCCGGATTCGAAGGCATTGGCGTTTTTCTCCAGTGCCGGTGAAAGAGACCAGCGGCAACTCTGGACCGTGAAGGGTGATGCCTCCGATGCGAAGAAAATTACAAAGCTAAACGGATACGCAGCGCGGCCGCGTTGGTCGCACGATGGCAGACAAATTGCCTTCCTGTACATCGAAGGCGCGAGCGGCGGCGGTCCGCTGATGGCCGCGCCTGCGACGACCGGCGTAATCGACACCGCGATTCACAATCAGCGGATTGCTGTTCTCGACATCGCGAACGGGCAGGTGCGCCAGGTGTCGCCGCCAGATCTTCACATTTACGATTACGATTGGTCGCCTAACGACAAAATGTTTGTTGCGACGGCCGCGCCTGGCCCCGGAGACAACAATTGGTGGATCGCGCAGATTTACACGGTCGACGCCGCGAAGGGTAACCCGACATCAATCTACAAACCATGGTTTCAGGTCGCCGTTCCGCGCTGGTCGCCGGATGGTAAATCGATCGCGTTCATTGAAGGTTTGATGAGCGACGAAGGATTTCATGGTGGTGACCTTTTCACCATGAGTATCGACGGTCACGATGTCACGAATCGCACGTCGAGCCGAAAAGCTTCGGTAAATTCATTCTTCTGGCAGACACCCGATCGCATTCTGCTCGTCGAGTACGTCGGTGGCGGCAGCGCGATGTCCGAATTGAGCCTGACCAATAATTCAGCGCAGACCATCTGGAAAGGACCTGCAGGCATTCACGCGTTTGGAAATTTTCCCGACTTCTCGCTGTCGAGCGACGGCAAGCTCGCGGCAGCGGAACTTAGCAGTTACAACTCGCCACCCGAAGTTTTTGCCGGTCCCCTCGGCGAATGGCGTCAGTTGACGAATAACAACGCTGACTTGAAGGCGAACTGGGGCAAAGCGGAAAGCATCGAGTGGACGAACGAAGGGTCTAACATTCAGGGCTGGCTAGTGCCGCCGGCGAAAATCGAGCCCGGCAAAAAATATCCGATGGTCGTGCTTATCCACGGCGGACCATCCAGCGTGACGACATCAGAGTGGCCGGCATCTTTTGGAATGTCGCGTGCGATCATTGCTGCGCTTTCCGATCGTGGTTATTACGCGCTGCTTCCCAATCCGCGCGGCAGTTACGGACAGGGTGAGGACTTCACCCGTGCGAACATGAAGGATTTCGGAGGCGGAGATCTGCGCGATGATCTTGCCGCGGCCGATGCTGCGATAAAGAAATATCCGATTGATCCGAATCGTCTCGGCGTCATGGGATGGAGTTACGGCGGGTTCATGACCATGTGGACGGTCACGCAGACAGATCGTTTCCGCGCAGCTGTTGCGGGTGCCGGCATTGCGAATTGGCAAAGTTACTATGGTCAGAACTTGATCGGTCAGTGGATGATCCCGTTCTTCGGCGCATCCGTTTACGACGATCCAGAGGTTTATGAGAAAAGTTCGCCCATTCGCTTCATTAAAAACGTGAAGACTCCTACCCTCGTCATCGTGGGCGAGCGCGATGCGGAATGCCCCGCGTCGCAATCGTACGAATTCTGGCACGCGCTGAAGACGCTAGGCGTGCCCACAAAACTCATCGTGTATCCCGGCGAAGGTCATATGTTCATCGAACCCAAGCATCAAGTCGATCGACTGGAGCAGACCGTGGCGTGGTTCGATAAATATTTGAAATAGCTGAATTCCGCCGGCGATGTTGGGACGGGATCCGTGTTATTTGCCGATCAGAATAAAAATGCCCGCCGCCAGTGCGACAACATAAAGCAGGAAAATGGCTGGACCCAGATTCAAGCCGAACCCTAAAAGACCGTCGATGATCAGGTAAACGGCGAGCAAAAGCATGCCGATGTTTTTGGTGATTTTCATGGTGTCAATCTTCCAGATTGCTGCGTCAGATGACAATCGTTGAATCCTGCGCGATCAAATCGCTCGTTTGACTAATGAAAATTGAGTTCCGCCTGATTACAGCAGCTGTTATCGCGGTAATTTTAATTGCACCAATCGTCGCCCGAGCCGGTTCGCGGTCTCATACGCTGAGTGAGGATGCTGCCTTGGATTTACTCCAGCGCACGCTTAAGCGCGATCGCGTCTATGAAAAGCGAATCTCACTGGGTTGCATCGCGTACGGGACCGAAGAGACGACAAACGCTTATTTTGAGTTCGTTCTCCGCGAAATCCACAACGCCAAATGCGGTGGCGATCTTGAAACGAGTCCTGCTATTGACCGTTACCGCGTTTACCGCCGTTCCGGGAAAATCCAGCAGTGGGAAGCATTTGACGACAAGTGGCAGCCGTATGAGCGCGCGGCAAATTAGGTAGCGTAAGATTTCGTGCGTACGCAAGTCGCGCTCGCCGAAGCGAGCGCGACCATTATTTCCCGCAGATAGTAACGGCGGCGACCGCCGTTTACGAAGCAACGTGTTTAGGCTCCTACTTTTTCTTTCTTGCACTCCGCTTTGAACTTCGCGAACTGCTCAGGAGTGAGGATGCCTTTAGCATCCTGCATGAACTTCGCCTCGGTTGCGTCCGTACATCCCGCTTTGCGGTGTTCGGTCATCGCCGTTTCCATCTTTGTCTTTTGATCTGGCGTCAGGTCGAGACTCGCAAGAGAGGCCGTGCAGGCCATCTTCCCTTCGTTCCCAGCCTTCTTCGTGCAATCGCCGTGTTCACCCGCGAACATCGTTCCCGCAGCGAATGCGCCCGCCGCCACTAGCGCAATGAGTTTGGTCATAGTGGAAGCTGAGACAGCCTCGGCGGGGTCGCCGTTCAATTTTGAAATTGTTTGGCATCTTCCCGCTGGTCGCGTATCACTCACCACTTTGAAAATCGAAGCCACGGAAGAAATCTTTCCGCTGAAACACCCGTTCCGGATTTCGCGCGGCAGCCGCACCGAAACGTGCGTCGTAACGGCCAGTGTGAGTGATGAACAATACACCGGACGCGGCGAAGGCGTACCGATTGCGCGCTACAATCAAAGCGCCGTCTCCGCTTTGGCACAGATCGAATCGATCCAGGTCGTCGGCCATTTGGATCGCAATAAACTGCAGCAATTGCTCCCAGCCGGCGCGGCGCGAAATGCGGTGGATTGTGCGCTGTGGGACCTGGAAGCGAAACGCTCCGGCAAACGCGCCTCGGAACTGGCGAACAGTCCCATTGCCGATCAAGTCGAGACATCATTCACAATCAGTCTTGATACGCCGGCGAGGATGGCCGATGCCGCCGCAGCTGCCATCGACTTGCCAATTCTCAAATTGAAACTTTGTGGCGACGATAGCGATCTTGCGCGTGTCGAAGCTGTGCGCACAGCCGCGCGAAATGCACGTCTGCTCATCGACGCCAACGAATCGTGGTCGCCTCGTCATTATCGAAACACGGTCTCAGCGCTCAAAGAACTTGGAGTAGAGCTGATCGAACAACCATTTCCTGCGGACGCTGACGACGTGCTCGAAACGCTCGATCATCCGATTCCTGTCTGCGCCGACGAAAGTTGCCACACGACCATCGATCTTCCGCGTCTCAAGAATCGCTACGAAGCAATCAACATTAAGCTCGATAAAACCGGCGGATTAACAGAAGCACTGCAACTGTATCAACGCGCTCGCGAAAATAATTTCAAAATATTGATTGGCTGCATGGTCTGCACCTCACTTTCGATCGCTCCCGCTCGGCTGCTCGCTAGCGACGCCGATTGGGTTGATCTCGATGGTCCCCTGCTCCTCGCCCGTGATCGTGACAACGGATTTCCGTATCGAAACGGAAGAATCGGAATGCCGGCGCGCGAGTTGTGGGGCTAACGACGTTCTATTTCTGGGTGTAAGACAACACCCGAAGTACGCGAATCGTCATCGGACTGCCGTTGCGGCGAATGTGCCGTTTGTCAACGTCGAACTCGATTGTGGACGCTGTCGTAAGGGTGCCGCCGCCGTTCTCCTGATACTCGATTTTGTAATGGTTACCTTTCGACTCAAGTACGCGGTAGCGCATGAAGCCGCCGGTATCCGGCACGGAATATACCAACCAGTCGCCGTCTTGCTTCAGCCCATCTTCATTGAACTGGTTTCCATTCTTTTCTACGGCATTCAGATTGATTTCCGTAGCGACTGGACTCTCCGAATCTGAAATCCAGGAATCGATCATGTTGAAAACTTTCGGGTGAATTTTCAGCGCAGACTTTTCCGCTGGAGGTTTTTCCGCTACAGGCGCGTTAGCGGTTAATCTGGACGTGTGAGCCTTGTCGCCCCCGATCGGGTGAAGTGACTGAATGATCTTGGTGAACTCTGCAACCGTAATTCCGGTTGCAGAAAATCCATGAAACCGGCCGAGGACCGGATGCGAGTCCGGGGCTTTGCCTTTTTCGTCGTTCATGTTGGGGTCGCTTACCCAGTTCGCAATAATCTCGGCCTTGCGGCCATCTTTGCCCTTTGGCCGGTAAATCAAATACATGGGGCCGAATGGCGATTTGATTTCAGTTTCTTCCGCGTTTTCCTCATCATTCATGATGTTTCGATCGCCGATGCCTTCTCTCGCTGACTCGATGGTGAATGTCGCGTTCCAGCCATTTCCATATTGGATAGAGTAAAGCGGCAACGGGTGGTTCTGATCTTCATTCTCCTGGATCTCGTCGTACGTGATCTCGACATTTTGCAACAGGAGTCCCCGCGTCAAATATGACGGAACGTAACAAGTGATCTCCAATTGTTTTAGGTCATCTAAAGTCGCGGCCGAAGACAGCGCCATCGACGATAAGAACAGCAGTGCGCCCGGCACAAAACACGACAGTATTCGTTGAATACCATGGCGAGTTATCACGACGCTAATGTGACCGAGTCCATAAAATTGTCGAGAATTGAACGGCGTGCTAGCAGGGAAGCTGTCAGCTTCCCCTGCAACTGATAATTGCGGTAATATCGCTAGGCACTGGAGATGGCTTTTGAAGTTGAAATCCAGTGGAGCAGCTGGATTTATTTCTCAATGGCCATTCCAGCGCCGTTGCACATAGCTTGTTTTGGGCAGAAACCAGAATAGAAAGCATTTCATTGAACTACGTTTTCGTTCTCGCTCTAGGAATCGGAATTGTGGCCGGGTTGCGTTCATTGACCGCGCCCGCTTTGGTGGCATGGGGCGCGCACCTTAGCTGGTTGAATCTGCACGACTCACCGCTTGCGTTCATGGGATCAACGACAGCGGTGGCGATATTCTCCCTGCTCGCGATCGGCGAGCTAGTCGCAGACAAACTGCCGATGATTCCAAAACGTACTGCGCCTGCACCGTTAATGGCGCGCATCATCACAGGCGGACTGTGCGGCGCGTGTCTCTGCACTGCCGTAGGGAAATCATTGCTCGCGGGAACGCTGCTTGGTGGAATGGGCGGCATTGTCGGCGCTTTTCTCGGCTACGGCATCAGGAGGCGTCTGGATTTGCACGTTAAGGATATCGTGGTTGCTGTCTGCGAAGATCTGATTGCGGTCGGCCTGGCGTTATTTCTTATTTCGCGGTAACGCCAAAAACTTTGCTCCGCGCTTGGAAGCGAATTGATTCGGTGCCGTCGATCTGTCTTTAATCACCGCGATGCCAAAGCGTCCGGAGACGACCACCTCAAAGGCGACGCGACAAATTCGGCCGCCGCCGCTCTCTCAGCATCTGCGCGAGTTCGCGTCGCGGCCAGGTGCGTGGGTCGTGCTCGCGCGCAATATGATTCCCGTCGTCGGCATCTATGCTTTCGGCTGGTCCGCTGCGGTCGCCGTTTTCAATTATTGGTTCGACGGCTTGAGCGCGCTCGCCGCGATCGTCGCCGCGATAATTCCGCGCGCCATGCGCGAGAGCCAATCCAAGCGGGAGCACGCGACATGGGTCGGTAACGTTGTACGCGGCGCGTTTGTGTGGCTTTTGCTCGTCGTCGTTGTCGGTCTGCCGTACTGGATCGTGTTGATTCCGCTCCACGATCTGCTGCTCGGTGACGAATTGCGCCGCCAGCTCGCGCATTCTCCGGCGCTCTGCTTCACCTTCGGCTCGATCGCGGCCAGTCATTTCTGGAAAGCATTCCGCATGGGGTACGACACGATGCCGGACCAGGAGCTAAAACAGCGGGCGCGGTGGGATCTTTATCTCCTGATCCTGCGCGCAGTCGCGATGTTCTTCATGGCCGCGCACGGCCTCTACTTCATCCTCGTGCCGCTGATGGCGCTGCTACTGAGTTATCTTGAGATCTGGCCCGACCGCGCGATCGGCGCGGTTTTCGGCGATCCATCGCGGCTTTGGGAATACGATCCTGGCGATCCGACGTCGAACAGGCGCCTACCCTGATGCGCACCTCAGCGGCACGTAATTCACTGGCGGCCATTCCCATTGATTCCAGCTCTTGGCCGGGAATTTTTCCGGGAATTGAGCGATCGCCATAAACCGAACAAGCTGATCAAAAACCAAAACGCCTCCATGATAAACGCTGACAAATTGAAGGCGAAGATGAGCGAAACGATTATCAGCAGTGCTCCGCCTGCGTTCAGCAGCGAATATCTCGGCGAGGAACTCGGGAGTTTATCCAGTTGCAGAAGTAGATAGGCGATTACGATCAGTAAAACACCGATGAATCCTGCCAGATCGAACAAGTGAAAGTGCATGGTTATCGCAAACGCCATCGCGAAGCGGTCTGAATCTCGTGTTCCTACACCTCATTACAACCACTGTCCTGACTGGTTCAGCACAGCACGTCGTTTTTGGACAGGTATTTGCCTGTCGGACACGCAGCAAGAGATTATGATCAAAGTGGGCACACCTATATCATGAGCGGCTTCTTTGAGGAGTTGCAGCGGCGAAAGGTTTATCGTGTCGCCGCGGCTTACATCGTCGCCGCAGGATTCTTGATTCAAATCGCGTCGGCGGCGTTTCCAGCATGGGAATTGCCGAATTGGAGTTTGCGACTCGTGATTGTGCTTTTGTTAATCGGTTTTCCGATTGCTCTTATACTCGCCTGGGCATACGACATCACACCGCAAGGAATCCAGGGCACGCCAACGCGAGGAATTCATCGGCGACGAAATCTCATTTTGCTCATCGCCCTCGCTGTCATCATCTCTGCTTCCGCTGGATTTTTTTTATTGCCACTAGCCGTCCGGGATAAAATCGACAAATCGGTCGCGGTCCTGCCTTTTCAAAACTTAAGCAGCGATCCGGATAACGCTTATTTTGGCGACGGCATCCAGGAAGAAGTCCTGACGCGTCTTGCTAAGATCGGGGATTTGAAAGTGATTTCGCGCACTTCGACGCAGGGATATCAAAGCGAAGGGGGCAATCTCGCTGAAATCGCAAAACAGCTTGGCGTGGCGAACATCCTTGAGGGTAGCGTCCAAAAGGCAGGCAATCAGGTGAGGGTCAACGTTCACTTGGTCAACGTGCAAACCGGCTCGCAACTCTGGGCCGAGACGTACGACCGGAAGTTGAGTGACATTTTTAGCCTCGAGACCGAGATCGCTAAAGGAATAACCGAGTCGTTGCAAGCGAAGCTGACCGGCCGTGAGGAGCAAGCGTTGGCTGCTAAGCCCACAAATAATCCGCAGGCTTACGATGCCTATTTACGCGGATTAGCTTTTGAAGCACGCAGCAATTACTCGAGCGATGCCCTGTTCAAAGCCATCGAATTTTATGACCTGGCGGTGCGGCTTGACCCGAATTTTGCACTCGCTTGGGCGCGACTTTCCGGTGTGCACGCGCTTCTTTACTCTAACCGTCGCGACACAACTGCCGCTCGCCGCGATGCGGCAAAGGGCGCCTTACAAAATGCGCAAAAACTGCAACCGAACACGCCCGAAACGCTGCTCTTCACCGGTTACTATCAATACTGGGCCTTGCAGGATTACGGGCTGGCCAAAGCCACATTTGGACGCGTAAGCAAAATGTTGCCAGGTAACAGCGAGGTCTTATATGCCCTTGGAGCAATTGCACGAAGTGAGGGACATTGGGATGAAAGTATTGCCTATTGGGAACGCGGCCTCGCCCTCAATCCACGGAATACAGCGTTACTGACGGAAGTTGCATTCACTTACGCTGTGCTTCGGCAATTCCCGAAAGCGGAAAAGCTCTACGATCGGGCACTGAATATCCTTCCGAATGAGTTATCTCTCATGGCATTGAAAGCCAGCATCTACCAGGCCGAAGGTAATCTGCAAGAAGCCGCTAAACTGCTTGCGCAGGTAAATGCAGAAACGAATTCGGACGTGGCCGTTCGAATCAAGCTGACCCAATGGAGACTTGAACGAAATTGCAGTGAGGCCACCCGGTGGGTGCAAGCCCGACAAGATCGACTCCGCCTTGTTTCTGGGATCGACAAGGGCACCAAACAGTTGGGGAACGCGTTGGTCTACCGCGTCGCTGGCGACAGCACTCAAGCCAAAGCTTTCGCTGAACAAGCGCGCAACACGCTTGAGCCGCTCATGAAGGAGCAGCCAGACAACGCCTTCGTTGCAGCAGCGCTGGCTGTGGCTTACGCCCTGCTCGACGAGAAGGAATCAGCCCTCAAGGAAGCGCAGCGCGCAATCACGCTTTCGCCGAGCAACAAAGATCGGCTGTCTGGACCCGCGTTCGAAGAGAACCTGGCGTTAGTTGAGATGATGATTGGCGAGAATACTCGTGCGATCGCAACTCTGACGCGATTGTTACAAACGCCGTATGGTGGCTGGCTTTACAGTCCAACGCCCATCACGCCGGCCCTTCTTAGGCTCGATCCAATCTGGGACCCGTTGCGCGCGGATCCGGTTTTCCAAAAACTTTACGAGGAAAAGCAGCCGTGAATTTGCGTACGTCTTTCGTGTTCCGACAAAAGAATTAAGTGGAAAGACGTAGCTCCGGTGGTCTGTACGAAATCGACGCGACAATTCTGCGTCGGGCGACTACCGATGCTGATCGCATCGTGCTTAGACGCCGTCGCCTCTGTTTTCCGGTGGCTGCGTTGGCGGCGTTGGAGAATTTTGGTCCGACGAGCTTGTGCTATTCCCCTCAGCCGCCCTCTTCGCAGCCCACCTGGCCTTCATCGCGGCAGCAAGTTGAGCACGACGTTCCGGTGAGAGGTTTAGTTTCCTCTTGGCTTTCTTGGGGCTGCTCGGTTTCTTCGCGCCGGTTGTTGGCTCCGAAGAATTCTTTCCGGCTAACGCCGTAGCGCGGGCGGCCGATTTTCTAGCAGCTTTCAACGCTTTTGCCGACTCTGCCTGCTGCATTTTGCGTCTTAACCTGGCCAGTTTCTCCGGGCCTTCTTGCAGACGTTTCTCGAGCTGCTGGATCTTTTTCTTTAACTTCTTCAGCTTCATGATTGTACTCCTCCCTCGCGCCGAACGGCGATAAACGATTGGGTTTTGAGTTAATGGCAAATCCCGCCGATGTCACGCCCTTCTTTGGCTGGTCTAAATGCGATCGAGAACGTTGCGTCTTACTTCTTCCTTCTAACTTCCTTGGCGCGCCGACTCGTAACGCCGAAGTCCAAACCGTAGGCGGAAGCCTCGTACGAAGACGGCTGACCGCCTTGCGGAAGAATTCTTTCGCCGCACTCATCGAGCGCGTCGCAGCGACAATCCTCCACGCGTGTGAGCAATGTCCCCATTAGCTGTAGCCGTTTCATCAATTCGCGCAGCTCCGCGATTTTTTTCGTTGAGAGAGTTGGTGCCAGCGTTTCGGTGTGGCTCACTTCGTTAGAAGAGTCTGCGGGGAAATTTCCGGCTTTTTAGTGCAGGCGCTGAATGCCTTGTTGAGAATGTCTTGGAGCGGTAGAAGCCCGCGTGGTCGAACACCATCTGCGTAATATTCACGACTGTAACTAAATTCGCCGTCACCTTCCTTCTCAATTATCTTAATCGATCCCGGTGTTTCTTCATAAACACTGTTGTATTTCCAAGGACCATTTTCGGTGATTTCTATTCGATCCGGGAACGCTAACACGACCGCGTCAACAAAGGTTTGATCGAGATAAGGGCAGAAACGGAATCGATGGAGGTTCGTTGCGAGATCATGCAGGATACGTTCCTTATCGAATACCCAAACGTTTCGCTTGCTTACGATTCCGGTCTTTTCCCAGCGACCGTACGAAAACCAGCTCGACCACTCAGTCCAGTCCATGCGCGCTTGTTTGCATCCCCACGGATTGATTCGGTTTTCATCTTTTCCAAAACAGTATTCGACCGGTTTGTACGCTTGATCTCGCTGAGTAGCGCACCAAACGAAACCGAAAACTTCGTCCCAATCCATCTGCTGGCCATCGTGGTAGATGCCGCGGTTACGCATCCCCGACAGCGCTTTCGCCATTCGCATAACATCCATAAAGCGGTCGGATTCAATGCTGACCAGATACCACGTTTTCTTATTCTTCAGGACGGTTTGAACTGACCCGATTTGTTTCGCCAGTTCGACTGCTGTGGTAAAGCCGGGAGCAGTTGATTCAGAAAAAGCAATCGCATAGCCAGTTTTCGGAATATCAAACTCAAGAGCAGTGGCTACTCGTGGTGCGCTCTCGACGGCTGCACCACATGCGGGACAGAAGCGTGCGTCACTTTGCATCTGCGCGCCGCACTTTGCGCACGAAATCATTACAGCTTGCGCTTTCAGCCCCTTAGAGACGTCGGACGTTATTAAATCAAGCTGCTCTTGTTGTATGCCAATGAGCCGGCAGAAGGACGCGATTACGTCGGCTTCTACTTGCGCCAAATCAGAATCTGCAAGCGCGACTGTAATCATGTCTTCAAGGTTCTGAACCTGATCTGCAAATGAACCAACTTTGCTTAGGGAGAATCCACCAGTCTCGACGGCCTTTTGCGCAGCGGTATTGTGGGACCGCTTCGCTTGTATACTTTTCTGAACTTGGTCAATCAGAACCTTCTCCTGATCTGACAGAGCTTTGTCTGCTCTCGCGACGAGCCAAAGATTTGCGAGATAACTCGTCTTGTCGCTGTCTGTAAGATCCATCGGAGACACGTTACATCACGCTTATGAACTATTGTCTTTTTTGACAAGTTCTTTTCGGATCGCCGTCCTTTTTTGACGTAGCCGGTGCCGGGATAGATGAATCTATTTGAACGAGAAAAGTCCATTAGTTTCTGGAAGCGCGGATCGTTGCCCAGTGGTTCGAACATGGGATCCGACAGGAGCAAAAAGGAGTAGCAGCCAGTTAATCCGTGCGCACTTTGCGAGAGACTCGATGTTGCGATCGAATTCCCTGAATTGTACGAGGCAACAGTCCCGTCTCGTGGGACAAAGTCGTCGCAGAGTGAAAGTCTGAACCCTTAGTTTGACGACTTACCACTCGTTAGGCGATCCGCCTGGTGCCCAGTCCCATTGGACCGCCCGAGCGATCGCGAGGAGTGCTCATTGCGCTTCGAGACGCCCGACAATACCGGTAACGAGCAGCGCGGCGTTCTGGGCAGCGCTCTTCTCAAAGAGGAGTACGTTCTCCTGTGCCTTGGCGCCCGCGCTATCACTGAGGCTGCGCAGGATCAGGCACGGCACGCGCCGCTGCCAGCAGATCTGCGCCACCGCCGCGCCTTCCATCTCGGTCGCGTCAGCTTTGAACTCTTTGCGCAGCGCGTCCTTCTTCGCCGGCGAGGCCACAAACGCATCTCCGGTCACGATCACCCCTGTGACGACCCGCGGGGTCCTCTGGCCCGAGGTCGTCCTCACGGGCGCGAGCTTGAGGTCCAATGCGGCCTTTTCAGCAACAGCCAGCAGGCCCGCGTCGGCGGAAAAGAAGAGGGGGTTCGGCTTGCCGGTGAACGGGTCCACCGTCCGGCCGACGCGAAAGCCTTCCGGGGTCCACTCCCCATAATCATGGTATGTCGTTTTGGCGCCGATCACCACATCGCCGGGGCGGAGGTCTGGGTTGAGGCCTCCAGCAATCCCGGTGAAGAGGACGTGGGTTGGCTGGAACTGCTCGACAAGTAGAGTAGCAGCCATAGCTGCATTCACTTTGCCCATCCCCGAGTGGGTAAGCACAACCCTTCTGTCTTTCAAGCTCCCTGTCGTGAACCGGATCCCCTGGACGGTCATTTCCGTCTTGTCCGTGAGTTCCTGGCCCAGTGTCTCGATTTCCAGCGTCATTGCGCTGAGGATGCCGATGACGCGCGTGGTGGGAGCTGGCCGGGCGGTGTTACCTACCTGGGCGACGCTAGCTGCCGAGAGTAACACGAGGAGGAAGGAGAAAACGCAAAGCGGTCTATGCATCGGTGTCATAGTTGGTCCTTGTTACGCAGCAGCCCGAAGGCGGCCATCGCGGTCCTTATTTTGGCGCAGGGGCAGCGACCAATTTCTGAAAGCGCGGGTCCTTGCCCGCCACGGTCACCGCGGCGACCAGGACGGGTAAACTCCGTTTGCGGCTAGGGAAGCTCGATAAGTTCACGGCTGTGGATTTGCTAGTTTCTGGAAACGCGGGTCTTTGCGTAACCGCTCAAACATTGGATCCAGCCGGAGCAACGCAGGAGTGAGCGGCGGGTTTGCGGCTAAAGGCGCTTCGTATGGGATTGAAAGGAGCTGCTCCAACGTAGGGATCGCGCGGTCGGCGTCGCCCATGCGGGCTGCTATCCGCGTAAGAATATCGAGTGGCCTGGGACCGGTAAGCGCGTCTTTTTCAATCGATATCATGGCGATTGCGCGGTCGGCCAGAGTCGTTGCAGCGGTGTTATCGCCAAGGGCCATATTTGTCAGGGCGAGATCTCCCATCAAAACAACATTTTCAGGTTGTTCTTTCAGGAAAGATTCCAGCTCAGTGCGAGCCTGGTTCCAACTCTCGCGCGCACCGTTGTGATCGCCACCAACTTCCTGTGCCCAACCTAACCAAAACCGCAGTTCGCCATTGTAATAACCCAGCGTCTGATCGGGTTTGGCCAATATTTGTTTCAGTTGGGCGATAACTGCCGCAGGGCGCGACTCGAGGATGGCCTGGTAAACCTGTGTTTCCAGCGCATTGGCGTAGTCGGCCCCGAGTCGGAGCGGAGCGAGAAGCGCCGCAGCACGCGGGAGGTCGCCTTCTGCTTGTGCTATTCGCGCCTTTAACACAAGCGTGTCTATGTCATCTGGCGTGATATTCAGAATCTGCTCAAGCTTTGCCAGGGCTTCAGGGAAACGGCGCAGGCAGACGTATGAACGCGCGTGTTGTGAGAGCAGATTAACGTTTAAAGGGTCGAGTTTTTCGGCTTCGTTGAAGTGCGCGTCACTCTTCTCCCAGTTGCCACGCCTCCGTTCAACATAAGCCAGCGACTGCGGAATGCGGCTGTTATTTGGCAGAAGGTGATGCGCTTGCTCAAGGTAAGCGACCGCAGTGTCGTAGTCTCTCAGGCAAGCGTAGTGATAAAAGCCCTTTGCGAAGACAGCTTCCCCAAGCTTGGGCTGCAGCCGGAGAGCGGTGTTGGCCGCCTGCCGTGCTTCTTCGCGGAGCGTCTCGGTTGGTTGAAGACTCTGGGTAAGATATCCACTCGCATCGACATAAGACAGCAGCGCCCAGCCAAGAGCAAAGTTAGGATCCAATTGCACTGCCTGCTTGAGGTACTTCTGAGCACCGAGAGAGTTCGCGGGTGTAAATCCGGTCTTCAGCGTGTACGCAAGGCCGCGCAGGTATGCATCGTATGCCTCCAGATTGTCTGTCGCTTTGGCTGCGATGACTTCCTGCTCATGGCCGGTCAGTTTGGCACGTAACTGGTCGGCGATGGTTTTGGCCACCTCAGTTTCAACTGACAAAATGTCCGTTAGTTTGCGATCAAACGTATCCGACCAAAGGTGTGAATCACTGGCTGCCTTAATCAGTTGCACGTTGACGCGGACAGTGTCGGCGCTCTTCTGCACACTGCCTTCCAAAATGTGAGCAACACCAAGTTGCTTTGCGATCTCCCGCAAGTCTTTCGGCGCGCTTTCATAATGCTGTGTGGAAGTGCGCGAGATTACTTTTAGATCGGCAATCTTTGATAAGCGCGTCCGGATTTCGTCCTGTATTCCCTCGGCAAAATAAGCGTTCTCCTTGTCGCTGCTCAGATTTTCGAAGGGCAGTACGGCGATCGAACGTTCCTCCGGCGTGAATGCCCGCGTGCGTTGATACAGCCAGGTCCCGAGCGCAATTGACGCGATGGCAACAAGCAAAGCTGCGCTTGCCAGGATAGCTTTCCTACGGCGAGAGCGCGCTTGAGGGTTAAACCGGTCGCAGCAGCTGTGGATAGCAAGAAGCAAGTCGCGCGCTGATTGCGGTCTGTGGTTCGGATCTGTAGCGAGCATCGACTTCAGCAGCGCGATGACCTGGCCCGGGACGTGCACGCCCTTGAGCTGTTCCAATGGCAGGTCGCTCGTTTGCCGCGCACGGATTTCCTCCATAGTCCGGCCGACAAATGGCGTCCGCCCGGTGAGCAGATACCAAAGCGTAATGCCTAACGAGTAAATGTCGGAACGCGTGTCAACCGGCATTTGTGCGGCGCCGGCGAACTGCTCCGGACTGGCAAATGCCGGCGTGCCAATAAAACCCGCGTGCGTTTGCTCGACGCCTGATTGTGTCTGAGGGCCCATGACTTTGGCCACTCCATAATCAATCAGCTTTACCCGAAGCGCACCGCTTGAATCGGATTCGAGCATAACGTTCGATGGCTTGATGTCGCGATGCACGACGCCGCAAGCGTCTGCTGCGGCGAGGGCGCGTGCTGCTTGCTCGACTACATCCAAAGCGACAGCGAGCGGCATCGGTCCATCGCGGCGCACACGCGCTTCAAGCGTTTCGCCTTCGACCAATTCCATGGCGTAAAAACACTCGCCAGCCTGTTCGCCGTAATATGTCACGCGAGCCACATTTGGGTGACGAATATTCGCCGCCGCGCGGGCTTCGCGAAGAAAACGGGAGCGCGCGCCAGGATTCTGCGCGACCTTGCGATCGATGACCTTGAGAGCAACAAGCGAGTTCAAAACTGTATCGCGCGCGCGATAAGTTACGGCCATTGCTCCCGCACCCAGCTCAACCGGAAAACCGTCTGCTCCCGTCTCTACCTCGAAGTGGGCGTATCGCAGTGGTCCGGGTGTTAGTCGGCTGCGCGTCGCTGGCCTTTCCGGCTGCTCTTCGTCCCCAAGGAAGGTAAGACTAACGAGACACCGCAGGCATTCGCCGTTGGGACCGCGTTGAGTCATCGGGCGTCCGCAGGTCGCACAGGTCTCCGCAGTTTCACCCTGCGCTTTCGCGGTCCCGAAGCCCACGCTGATGTCGTCCATGCCAGAAAGCCGCCTCAGGCCATGAGTATCTGGTACAGATGGCGCAGTTCTCCATCGATATCTGCCGGATCGGAGACCGTTCTGCCCACTTCTGCTTTCAAGGATTCACGGAATCGCTGGCGGAGACGCGAAAGCCAGGTACGCAAAGTCGCGATTGGCACTCCGAGCCGGGTTGCGGCTTCCTCCTGAGTGGGCGGCTTGGCGCTGCCGCCAGCCATGAACGGCCTTAATTCCTCGAGCCACTCAGCTTTGCCTTCCGCTTCAAATTCGTTTTCCAAATTCTTCCATGCCCGTGAAACGATATTCGACGCCCATACGAGATCGTAGCAACCGGCATCGCTCAGATGAACAGTCGCGAGCATCGCCGCCTCGGCTTCGGGTAGATGTTCCTCGATCGATAGAACCTGCCGACCCCCGCCTCGCTTGAGCGCTCGGGCGCGATCATACTCGTTGTACAAAAAATTCTCCAGAGATCCGAGCAGAAATGTGCGGAGCCGACCCTTATGGCGATCCGCCCGGCTCAATATGTTTTGCTCGAGCAGATGGGCAAAAAAACCTTGGACGAGGTCTTGTGCATCAGCAGAGGAATGACCGCGATGTCGAAGAAAACTGTAAAGCGGCGGCCAATATGCTTCGCAAAATCCAGAAAGCGCCTGTTGAGCTGAAACCTCCGAGTCGGGCTCGCCGGCACGAAACACCACGGTCCAATGCGTCGTTTGAAACGAAGCACCGCCCTCCTGCAGAGTTCCCGGAATTGCCTTCGTGGGAACAGAGGGTGGTCCACGAGACCTGACTTTGCGAGAATAAAATCGTGCGGCGGTTAGGAGTGCCAAACTGGCTGGCAGCGTGCGGGAGGAATGCAGGCGACACGCACTGCCTCTACAGTGCTAATTCCGCCCGGGATATGCTTCTGCTTAGTAGAAGCCGAGAACGTCCGTCTCGCTTGCCGCGATATATGCGTTATGCCCACCGCGCGCTGGCTCGTTCCCCCGCTCTCGTGCGATAGCACCCAAGGTCAGCAGCGCGAACACTACGGCTACAGCCAATGCCACGATCGCTTCGGCAGAGAACTTCATTGCGATTATGTGTTTTGCAGCGACGCCTTGAGAAGGAACTCATTCCATCCGCCGCCCGAGTTGAATGAAGTGATGCTGTAAACCAGCAACGGATCGTGTTTCCGATGGGTCGCGCGAATCAGCGACCGCCATAACGAACTCAATAGATTTTTCATATCAGACCGATGCAGCAAATTGGTTACCCTCGACGGCTTCCGAGCTTTGACGGCCTTCGAAAACGCGAACGACCGAGGTGCTGAGCTTTCGGGAAAGACGCCCTGCACGGCGAATCCAGTAATGAAAGGATCCTAGTGACGCATCGGCCAAAAGATCCGTGCGCACCATTTCGGGGCAGAGATCGAGTAGCTTACAAACATTCATGAACGAATACGGCCAGGAAGAATCATACGCCGTCACCCAACTGTGAGCGTCGAGATAGAGTTCCCGATCGGCGGGTTTCGTGGCCGTCCGGTAACGACGCAAATCGTAGGCTGCCTGTTTCAAGACACCGATAGCCAGACCTTTCTCAGCCGTCGGCGGTGTGGATTCGGCCGGAGGAGCTGAGAAATGGGCACTGGGAGCGTTGCCCGATTCCGCTTTCAAAAATGCTGCGAGCTGTTCACGCGACATTCGCGACAAGGCCTTTTGCGCCCCGTCTTCGCTCCCGAAACCCTTCGGAAACATCATAAACTGACCAGTGAGCTCAGGTGTTTCAGTAATACGGTTGTCTACTACCATGTTCATCATATCGATTGTTGATTTGATTCGCTTCATCCCTTTCTAAAGATTTTGAAGCCGGACATTTCAAAAAATTTGAAAATTCTTTATTTTTCCGCGCGAACCGCAGGGTCCGGGCCTGCGAAACATGTTTTTCGAAGGCGTTTGTAGGGGAAGCTGGTCGCTTCCCCAAGCGAGAATGCCGCCGCTAGGCCTCTTGCTCGACCTTGTAAACGATCATCCCACGCGCCTGATAGTTCGCGAGCGCCTGCGGATGATCACGATTACACGTGTGCACCCACACGCGTGACGTCTTCGGCTCCATGCGCCACGCTCCCTCGATTGCGCTGGTTAGCAGTGCGCCGCCCAAGCCTCGGCCGATCCATTCTGGCAACAATCCAAAGTAAGCGATCTCGATTCCGCCTTCCCTGTCCCTGCGGAGTTCGTAATAGCCAACGAGAGCGTCGTCATAATATCCCGCAAAAGTCCGCAGCGCCGCCGCCGCCGCATATTCCTTCCATTGCTCGTCCGTCCATGGTCGCTTGTCGATCCAGTCCCACCGCTCGCCAACACGAAAGTAGAGGTCGCGATTAAACCGCCAATCATGATTCCTCTTTTCACGAATTTGAAACCGCGCATCGGCGCGCTTTGGACGCAATTGATCCCACGACCGCATTTCAAGATATGTAGTGATCCGCGGTTCGGCTGCCATCAGGCTACATTATGGCTTTAATGGGACGGCGATAATTGCAGCCGCCTTTAGTTGCCCTGGATCTTTGATGCTCCCATTGGGCTGAAAATGGCCGACGTACGAGTTTGCGATAACGTATAACGCGTCGGCAGCAATCGCGCCGGTCGTAGGCTCTGCTAATTCAGGATGATGATACGATTGCAACACGGTGCTTCCTGAAATCCGTGTTCCCTGATCGGCGAGCACAATACGAATGACGCGCCCTGGATTTGTCACATTTTGGATTCCAACCAAATCGCGCCCGTGCCAGTAAAGCCCATCGCAACCACCCGTCACAACTGTATCTGGTTGCGACAAGCGTGTGGGCGCTCCGGTCGAGAGATCGATTCTGGCGATGCCGGTCGAGATCGCAACGTAAAGCTTACCGTCCGCAGCGAGGGTGATGCCGTTTGCACCTGGGAGCGCGCCCTTGGCTCCAAACGGCGTGACTGTTTTTTCAGCAGGCGTTTTCCGAAAAAGCGTTCCGTTTGCCGAGTCCGTGGCATAAATTGTTCCGTCGGCCGCAACAGTGAGATCGTTGAACTGGTTAGCGTCCGGTGCGTCGTACCGATTTACAAGCAGCCCGGTGTTCAAGTCGTAGCGAACGACAGCGTTTCGCCGCTGCTTTTGCGCTTCATCGAGAAAACCGTTCGTGCTCACGGCATACAATTGTTCGTGTGCGGCGTCGACAAAGAGCCCGAGCACGCAATCGAGATTGTCTCCCGATCCGGAGAAATCCTTCACCTCGCCTTTTCGATTCGCGCTTACGATTTTCTTTCGAGCAACGCTGCCAACAAGGAACCGATCTTGTTTTGGATTGTAGGCAATTCCTTCCGGGATCAACTTCGGGTCGCCGAGGCGAAACGCGACAGGCGCATCCGGAGTTCGCGATTCCTCGTGCGCAAGCTTCTCCCGAATCTTCTGGAACTCGGGATCGTCCCACACTGCTTCGAACCCGGCGTCGCGCGCTGGAACAAGTCCCAGCTTGCGCCCTTGCAGGCTTCGCAACAATGCGAATGCAGCCTCTCGCTCGCCCAATTCGATTCTAGTGATCGCTTCATAGAACACGAGCACGCCATCACCGGGCCGCTCCTTTCTCAGTGATTGAATTCGTTCCAGTTGCGCGCGCGTTGCGGATCTAGGGTCATCAGCCGCATCCGCCGAATAGAAATTCGCCATCGTTACCACACAAGCGAGCAGCAATCTGCCGACCACCGGCGCACAAGACCATTTCACGACGGCCATACACGTACGTGTTTTGTCGTTAACTTCATCGCAAAAATCTTCCCGCCTATTGCCATCACCACTTCGCTTCGGCAGTTTAGTCCTATCTGATGAGGAGTATAATCAGGGGAAATTCGCGCAATTAGCATGCCTAACAGGAAATCGCGCCCACAGAAACGACGACGCCGTTCGATCATAGCATTTGAGATGATTCGGCTGGATCGTACGTCGACGGAACCGCTCCACGAGCAGCTTTACCGCCAAATTCGCGACGAGCTGAAGTCGGGCAGATTCGGCGATAGCTCATCTCGACTTCCTTCCTCGCGGACCCTGGCCACAGACCGGGGAATCTCAAGATCGACGGTTAGACTCGCGCTTTCAAAACTGCATGCCGAAGGTTATCTCCGCTCACAGCCCGGTTCCGGAACTTTCGTCGCGAATCTTCTTCCGGAAACCTTTTTGACCGCGGACCGAACGAAAACCTACCAACCAATCCAGCGCCCAATTCGCATCTCTGACCGCGCAAAAGCAATTCCGGATGTACGCGTTGGAAATCAGTTTGACCTCGGAGCGACGGGTGCGGGGCCAGGCGCCTCGCTGGTGGCAAGCATTCCCGCCGTCGACGAATTTCCAATAGCTGTTTGGGAACGTCTCAGAACTCAGGTTCTGGCAAAAAAAGGCATCAACCTGTTGCGTTATTCGTCGAACCGCGGCGACGTCGACCTACGCCGGGCAATCGCAGCGTACCTATGCGACTTCAGAGCAGCTCACTGTCACCCGGATCAGATCGTCATCGTGGCAGGTATGCAGCAGGCGATGCTGATCAGCGCAATGGCCGTGCTAAATCCGGGTGAAGTCGCGTGGATCGAAGACCCCTGCTATCAGCAGACCCGAAGAGTTCTTAATTTGGCCGGCGTTAAGATAATTCCCAAGCCGATCGACAACCAGGGAATCGTAATTGCACGGTTGCCAAAAGAACCACTGCCGAGGATGATTTACGTAACACCCTCGCACCAATTTCCTCTCGGCGTTACCATGACATTTGAACGCCGGACCGCCTTGCTTGATTTTGCGCGTGCTCACAACGCATTTATTTTCGAAGACGACTACGACGCGGAGTTCCGCTTTACCGGGCCACCACTCCCTTCGTTACAAGGAATCGACAACTCCAGCCGAGTGATTTACGCGGGCACAGTAAGCAAAATTCTTTGTCCCGGGTTGCGTCTGGGCTACATCGTTGCGCCAGAGCCGCTGATCGATTCGTTTGTGAAGATCCGCAGTGCGATGGATCAGCACTCGTCTCCCATCGACCAGGCAACATTGGCGCGTTTCATTACTGAGGGTTTCTTCCTGAGTCACATCAAGCGGATGCGAAAGATCTATGCCGAGCGGCGCGATTTCTTCATCAAACAATTCAATGAGCTGCTAGGTGACCGTTTTACTTTGCAGGTTCCAGAAGCCGGATTGAATATCGTCGCCAGGCTAAAACGTGAGGAAGACTTCCTGACAATCAAGCGTATCACACTTGATATCGCAGTAAGGCCCTCAACCCTCTCATTCTTCTGCATCCAAGCGAAGCTAAAGCCGGCGTTCGTATTCGGATTTGCCGCATGGACGCCCACACAGATTCGGGAAAGTCTCGTTAAACTCGCATCAGCACTCAGAACCGCGGCAAAGATCTAAATCACGGGCGCCAGTCGCGGTGAGCGTCGTGCGCACCGAGGGTGAGACTGGTTCGGGCTTTGCTATGCCGGTCGATCTGTTCGGCGAGCCATTGAAACCATTCCCAATTTTTTTGCGAACCTGCGCGCTCACGTTCGTATTCGACGTAGCCGCGCAGTTTGCGCCAGGCAACGCGCACTGTGCCGCCCAGCAGCTCGTCGACTACATTCAAAGGAACCATGCGGGCAAACACGGCATACCCAAGCGATTCCAGGATGCAAGCTATAGACTGGACCGCCTGAAAGAGACGCGGATCGGCCTCGATTTGTGACGGCGTCGTACCGTCGGACATTGCCTGCACCAGGCTCATCGATTGCATCCACGCCGGCGTCAGAATCGCCTGAACAGCTACGAACGCTGCGCGTTCCTCTCGTTCCCTGCGCGCGTGCCGCATCTCAATCAACCCGAAAACGACGGCTGTCAGCACCGTGAGAGCAGTTGCAATGTTTGCTACTGTCGAAAGATTCACCGCAGCAATTTGTTCAAACGTTTCGTTTGATGTCACGCAAATTTGGTCTGACGCGCACCTCTGGTTGAACGAGACACAAAGAAGCCGCAGGGTCCATCGACCCTGCGGCCCATCTTTAATGTTCGCGTGTTTTCAGTCCACGATGACCACGTGATCGATCATACGCAAATCGCCCATGTTTGCGTAATAAACGCGCACGCGAGTGCCGGGTTTAATCGCTGTTTGGACGATTTCCCCTGCCTTGTTTACAACGTGACCACGCCCGTTGAGAACATAACGGCCAGGATTGTTCGAACTGTCCTCCCGAACAACGAGTGTACTACCAGGCTGATAACTGGCAGCCGCGCCTTCCTCGCTCGTCGTTCTGATGATCGTTCCGGTTACGTTTACCGGTTCCGTCGTAGTTGTTCCTTGTTTCTTTTCTGTCGAATTCGGCTGCGCGAACGCCAGCGGCGCAATCAGCAAACAGCCGAGCGTGATAATTATTTTTTTCATGTTCGTCTCCTGTTGTTAATGCATTTTCTGCGAGACAAACTTCTGAGGCGTTGAGGAATGGAACAAGAGCCACTTCACGCATTTCCGACAGCCCACTTTTTGCAACGCTGGCAGGATTAATTAGGTCCCATGCCTATGAGCGGCTCGAGGCGTGGATCGAGAAGTACGCTGCCAATCGGTAACGTATTGTTCAATAGCGAGTGGATCGTGTGGGAATCGATCCCATGTTCGCCACGCTTGAATCAACCTGCGCTCGGCAAAAATTCTTCGCGAACGATCTTGCCGTTCTTCACAGTGTAAACGCCGACTTCAGACATTTTCCTGCGCTCTTTCGTTTTTTTATCTGAAACGTCAGCGTCGTATTGCACGACGAATCGATCGTGTCCGACGAAAGGTCCCTTGGCATCGAAACTATGCACCTCCATCGCGTTCACCCACCAATCGACCTTGCCGCGCACGCCTTCTTTGCCGTGAGTTTCCGGGGAACCGCCGCCCATGCTATATGCTTCCACGCTGACGACGTTGTCATCGTAAAGGTCGAGCGCTTCGTACCAGGCTTGTTTTCGAGTTAGCTCCACTACTTTGTTGGCTACTTCTTCTGTTTTCATCATTGCTGTTTACATCAACAATCATTTGCTGACGAATTTTTCTAAACGATCGAGAACGCTCTTCCAACCTTCGTTGTGATCGTCTCGAGATCCTTCGGTAGGCAATTGCACGTGCGTCAGTCGCAGTTCGGTTCCGCCGTCGCGGTCGGAAAGCTCGAGGGTCACGACGCTCGTTCGATTTTCCCAAGCTTTATCATCGACGTGTTTCCAGGTGAAAACGATCCTCTCCCCCGAAATAATCTCGCGATACTCGCCGCCGATTGTCTTCTCTTCACCGTCGCAATTGATTAGATCCCAACGGAATTTTCCACCTGGTCGCACCTCAGCAACGAAGTCGCGCGTTTTGACCCATTCCGGGCCAAACCACAGTTTCAATTGCGCGGGGTCAGTCCATGCGGCGTAAACCTGAGCGCGCGGCGCATTGATGAATCGTTTGATCTCCAGCGAGGTTTTCTCTGCTGCTTTTGCGCTCATGATTCTTTTTCAGAGCGTTCAACGAATTGTTTCAGTTCCGAGCCGACAATCGCAGTCCAGCCAGCCTCGAAATTCTTCCGCGCATACGCCGGCGTCTTCGGAAACGTTTCGATCCCGGTGTGTGTCAGTTTCAGTCGCGTCTTGTTGCCCTCGGGAAATAATTCAAACGTGACGAGAGAATTTCCCGGTTCGCCTTTGTATCGCCAGGCGTAAGCGATTTTTTTTCTCGGAACCACTTCGGTGACTTTGCAGAGATGGTGATAAGTGTTGCCTTCGTGCTCGACTACGAATTCGAACTCAAAACCTATCTCCGGCTTAAATTCCTTTAGATCGAAATACCACTGCCGCATTTCGTTCACGTCGGTGAGCGCTATCCAAACTCGTCCGACCGGAGCATCGAAAGTGCGCTCCACGATGAGCGCCGCAGTTAGATCGTTTGTTTTAGTCATAATGTTTAGTCATTTGCATTTGTATTCGGCTCAATTGTTCCAACAGCGTTGCCGACCGGATCTTGCGAGCTGAGCGATTACTTGGTGTCGCCGCCCCCCGCGGCGGCGCGACCCCGGTGGACCTGTTCGAGGACCTTGGCGGAGGCTTCGTCGTTGCCGTACTCGTCGTGCCAGTTCCACCACTCGTATGGCGGCGTCTGAGGGTAGCCCTCTGGCGAGTGCTCCCATTCCTCCTGACGCCCGAGGGCAGTCATGTCGAGGTAGTTCCAAGTGTTTCCCATCTGTTCGTCACCGCGGTTGTTGATGAAGTAGGTGCGGAACACGCGGTCGCCGTCGCGGATGAACACGTTGGTGCCGTGCCATTCATCCACGCCGAAGTCCTTGTCGAAGCCGTCCGTGATCGTGTACCAAGGAATGAACTGCCAATCCATTCGTGCCTTTAGGGACTCGATTTCCCGCTGCGGCGCGCGAGAGGCGAACACAAGCGTAGTATCGCGGGCGTTTAGATGAGCAGGGTGAGCCACTTGGTCGGCCACCATGGAGCAGCCGACGCATGCATGTTCGGGCCAGCCGACCACCCCGGGTTCGAAAAAGGCTCGGTAGACGATCAGCTGACGGCGGCCGTCGAACAGGTCGAGCAGGGTCGCCTTCCCCTTGGGCCCGTCGAACTCGTATTCCTTCTCCACGACCACCCAGGGCATCCGCCGGCGCTCGGCGGCCAGCGCGTCACGGGCCCGGGTCAACTCCTTCTCTTTAACGAGAAGCCGCTGGCGCGCAGCCTCCCACTCCTTCGCTGACACCACTTCTTGATCTAATTTCAGCTCTGTTGTTTTCATTGTGTTGTCTTTTTTCTTTGGGTTGTCTTCTGCCGCGAAATGTTTTGAGCGCAATGGCTGCTACTCCGCTACTCGACGTCGTCGCCAGAACAGCGATATTTGCGATGCAGAGCGGACACATGAGTCAGGCCTTTCCTTTTTTGCCGGCGGCCTTGTTCGTTTTTTCCAAATAAGCTGCCAGCCGATCGAGCGATCCCTCCCAGAACTTTCGATACTCCTCGACCCATTGCGCAGCTTTTTTTAACGGTTCAGCGTTTAGCTGCATTTCATGGACGCGTCCATATCGACGGCGCCGCAGTAATCCGGCATTTTCGAGAACCCGCAAATGTTTTGAAACCGCCGGGAGCGACATGTCGTGCGGCCGGGCGAGGTCGGTAACGCGTCTCTCGCCGCGCGCGAGGTGCGCAAGAATCTGCCGGCGCGTGGGATCAGCCAGTGCGGCAAAAGTTCGGTCCAATGTTCTCGAAGAATATTTAACCATCTGGTTAACTATTTAGCTGCATCATTGCAATGCGCAAACATTTTTTTGTTACAATTTACAGAAGCCGTCTGGCCGCCGTGATCTTACGGAATGAACGCTTCTTTGTTCACAACGTACGGCATTTTTGTGGGATCACCGCCATAATTGCCTTCGAGAACGTCGATGAGTCCCTGTACGCAGCGGCCCGCCATGCCTTTGTCCGGATCGACATCCAGACGAGTGATCTGCGCGCCGCTGGCGAAATGATGGAAGAGCCGGCAACGATCAGCGATTTCGGGATCAAGCAGTGGCGAATCGGGCGGCAGCGGCTCTTTCTCGAACACATCGAGCGCTGCGCCCGCGATGACTTGTCCTTTTAACGCTTTCGCTAGGGCTTTCTCGTCCACAACCGGTCCGCGCGAGGTGTTCACTAAATACGCGGTCGGTTTCATCAGCTTCAGCGTATTTGCGTTGATGAGGTGATACGTCGGTTTGTCCGCTTCGCCCTCCCTTAACAGCGGCACGTGCAGACTCACGTAATCGGCGCCACGCAAAGCGTTCTCGAACTCGACATACTTGATCCACGTTTTCTCTTTCTGAATGCCACGTGCATGGCGCAAGTCCATTAACTCCTGAATCGCGTTGATGTATTCGTGATTTTGATACGCCGGGTCATAGCAAAGGATATTCATGTCGAACCCGGAACATTTTTTGATCATCGCCAGGCCGATGCGACCCGTGCCAATGATGGCGATGGTTTTGCCCGTGACCTCATCGCCAAGGAACGGCAGGAACGGATGCCACGACGGCCACCTCTGTTCGCGCACGAGTCGCTCGCTCTGCCACATTTTCCTCGCGAGCATGCCCATCATGAAGAACGCAAACTCGGCAGTGGCTTCGGTGAGCACGTCGGCCGTATTCGTGAACGGGATTTTGTATTTGTTCGCGTCGGCGCGATTGACGTTATCGAATCCGACGGCGATTTGCGCCACAACCTTCAGACTCCCCTTCCCTGCCGCGAATACTTCCGCGTCAATCGGATCCCGCAACGTCGTGATTAATCCGTCGATGCCGCTGTTCACTTTCTCGATGATCAATTTCTTCGGAGGCGCCTCAGGTCCCTGGAACACCTCAAGATCGTAACCGCGCGCGCGCAAAAGGTTTTCTGCAGCGTCGCCGATGCGCGACGTCGCAAAAACACGGAAGCGTTCTTGTTCTGCCATAGGAAGGAATGTAATCAGGAAGTCAGGATTGCAGGAAATTTTCTATCGAAGGGCTTGCTTTTCGCTGGCGGCCGCATTAACGCGACGGATGAAGGCCGCAATTTCTGACAGGCTTCCAAGTACATAATTGGCTTCCTTTTCGTACTCTCGCGGATCCACAAAGCGCGTGTCGGGAATAGCGGCGACAGGCATGTTCGCGGCTTTCCCCGCGACGATACCGGCAAGCGAGTCCTCGATGACGAGGCATGCCTCAGGAGAGATTCCGAGTTTCTGCGCAGCTCGCAGGTAAATATCGGGATGCGGCTTGCCTTGTTGAACTTCATCGCCAGTGATCACGACACTAAATAAGCTTCTGATTCCGGTTCGCTCGAGTAACGGACGTGCGGACGCACTCACCGAACTGGTCGCTACCGCCAGCTGTAATTTCATCTGGCGCAATTGTTCCAACGTCGTCTTTGCGAAAGGAAACAGTTGCACACGGTTGGCGAAAAAATCGGTCGCGATCTCGCCGCGCCGCCGCATCAATTCCTCCGTCGACGCGGAAATGTGAAACGCATTCTTGTAAAACTCGACTGCGAGCCGGTAACTTACGCCGAGGACGTTTCGGTGATATTCGCCGCGGTAACTGACTCCATATTCCGCGAGCAATTTCGCGTCGATCTGGTTCCACCACGGCTCGGAGTCGGCGAGCACGCCGTCGAGATCGAAGATCACCGCGTAAAATGGTGAAGGCATGGTGTGCTGAACCTGTTACCCACATGCAGCCGATGAGCAATAATTACGCGGCAATTCAACGACTCTCCCAAAAGAGGGAGCCTCAAATCCCACGTATTTTTAAACGGGCTCGGATCGTACACGGTCTTAGATTTGTGCTGATGGAACCGAACGGGGGGGCACTATTGTCTGCGGTCCAGTTGGGCCAGACCGTCAAATCGCCAATCTACGAGGGGCGCCAAAAGTTTGCTGCGGCAGACAAACCGCTTCGAGTCAGTGTTAGTTTTCTCCGCTCACCCACGGCAGCAGTAATCGAGTCCGCTTTGCTGATGCTGCTGATTGGCTGGATTGATTACAGGACTACCGACTTCGCTATCACGGTTTTTTATTTCGTTCCCGTGGTGCTGGCCACGTGGCGGACAGGACGCAAAGCGGGCTGGTTTATCGCAGTGCTTTGCGGAGCGACCGTACTCGTGGCGGACTTGATGGTGCCTCGCCCCGGACGCCTCATCGCGCTCCCCTACATTAATGCCGGCATACTTGTGTTGGCGTCAGCCGCTCTGGCCGAACTGGTAATTTCGTCCCATCGTGCGCATGAACGCCTCAAGGCGCTACTCGCGCTAAAGACTGTTTCGCTCACAGAAATTCACCACAGGGTGAAGAACAACCTGCAAATCGTATCCAGTTTGCTCAGGCTTCAATCTAACAAATTTGCTGATGCTACTGTTCGCGACGTTTTCACCGAATGTCGTGATCGCATCAACGCGATGGCTCGTCTTCACGAAGAACTCTACAACGAGCATGGGCAGTCACACCTCAATTTCGCGCCGCATTTGCGTGAGCTCGCGGAAATGCTGCTGCGCTCGCACAAGCCCGCAGGCTGCAACCTCACACTTAACGTTTGCACCGATCGCGTTCCGCTCGATCTCGATCAAAGCATCTTGCTTAGCCTGATCGCCAACGAATTGCTGCTCAATGCTCTGAAGCACGCATTCCATAGGCGCGCCGCTGGAAAGGTCGATGCTGAACTGCGCAGGACTCGCGATCAAGTTACGTTAACGATCCGTGATGATGGTAACGGAATTGTGCCCCGGCGAAGCGAAATTGAAGGCCAGCGCGGAACTGGCATAGATCTCGTCCATGCAATGTCACGCCAACTCGGCGGCGAGTTCGTCGCCAACCGCATGCTTGGGGGCGGAACGTGCGCGACCATTTCGTTTCGGAGCAAAATTTCACGCCAACAACCAGGCGTTCATCTGTAATTCTAAATAACTACATTATGTCAAAAAAACGTATTCTAATCGTTGAAGACGAAGCGCTCACTGTGTTAGCGCTTCAACAAGAGCTCGAAGAGCTTGACTACGAAATCGCCGGTAACGCGAGCAGTGCTGCTGATGCGCTCCGCGCTGCTGAAGACAATCGCGCCGATCTTGTACTCATGGATGTTCAATTAGATGGAGGGATTAGTGGCATCGCGGCTGCCGCCGCGATCCGCGGGCACCTCGATATCCCGGTTGTCTTTCTGACCGCCCATGCATCTGCTGAAACGGTAGGGCGCGCAGTGGAGTCAGGCGCGTTCGGGTATTTGCTGAAGCCTTACACCGTGCCGGAATTGAAAGCGACCATCGACATCGCACTTCACAAACACAACACGGAAATCGCGATGCGGCGGGCGCTCAGTTCACGAGTGCCGGCCGATATGGCACCCCAGTCCATCTGAGCCGCCCAACAACGGAAACAGATTGCACAAAACGCGCCCAAAATTGGGCGACGGACCCAGATTGTTTGCGCCAGTTGGAATCGCAACAGATCAGTGAGCTTTTCATCAATGAAAGCGTTCATCCGCGCAGTCAGATGGAACGCTTTTAGTTGAACGTTGAGCGTTGAGCGTCTAAGCGTTGGAAGATTGAAGAAGAAGATCGCGATCTATGGCGGCACCTTCGACCCGGTCCATCACGCGCATCTGATTCTCGCCCGCGAAGCGATTGAAACGCTCGGCCTCGACAAAGTCATCCTGGTGCCGGCAGCGATTTCCCCACTCAAGAAGTCCGCTCCGGTCGCGAGCGGCGAAGTACGATTAGAAATGCTGCAAGCGGCGATCAAAGGGGTGCCGGAGTTTGAAGCGAATGAATGCGAACTGCTGCGACCACCGCCTTCGTACACAATCGATACGGTTGAGGAAATTCGCCGCCGTGAATGCGATGCCTCCGTCTACTGCCTGATCGGTGAAGACAACGTTGAGCAACTGCCGCAGTGGCATCGCTTCGCCGAACTGGAGAAGATTGTTCGTTTTGTGATTCTCGACCGCAGCGGGAAACAACCCTCACATTCTTATCAGTTGATCCATCGCCGTATCGATATTTCCGCCACTGAAATTAGGCGGAGAGTTGCGCAACACCTATCGATTCGTTATCTCGTACCCGACTCGGTGGACCAGATTATTCAGCGCGAAAAACTTTATCGGGAGCAATCGCAATAACGCCAGAAAATCTAGCAAAAACCTGCGCTGAACTCGCCTCGAACAAAAAGGCGGAGGACATTGTCGTGTTGGATTTGCGCGGCATTTCGAGCTTTACGGACTTTTTCGTGATCTGCTCGGGCACGTCCGAACCTCAACTCAAAGCGATTGCAAACGAAATTGAGACACACTTACGCGAGCATTATTCGCTGCGACCCGTGGCAGTTGACGGATTCCCCGCCAGCCAATGGATGGTGCTCGATTATCTGCAAGTGGTCGTCCACATTTTTCATCGCGACAAACGCGCCTTCTACAGCTTGGAAGGTTTGTGGAGCGATGCGCCCGTGCTGCCGTGGGAATCAGTTCTCAAGGAGTAACTGCTTCCCAGCCGTCAACCTTTAAAACCGACGGTTGCCAAGTTCGCCGCGGCGAATCCGTCCTGTGGCGGACCGTCGCTTCTTGAGCGTCGCGTCAGCGCTACTTCTTAGTGGGCGCCGGTGCCGGCGGAGGAGGAACCTTCGGAGAACCCTGTCCAGCACCCTGCGGAGCAGGTGTTGGCGGCGGTTTCACATCCTGCAATTCGACGTCAAAAATCAGGGTCGAGTTCGCACCGATGTCCGGACCCATTGCACGCTCGCCATACGCGAGGTTCGAGGGAATAAACAACTGATACTTTGCTCCCTGTTTCATCAGTTGAAGCGCTTCAGTCCAGCCTTTAATCACTCCGTTGACGGGAAAGGTCGCCGGTTGGCCGCGCTTGTACGAACTGTCAAACTCCGTCCCATCGATCAGGGTGCCCCGATAATTCACGGTCACCATGTCGGTGGCTTTGGGTTGCGCTCCGGTTCCTTCTTTCTCGACCTTGTACTGCAAACCGCTCGCAGTCGTTTTCACACCGGGTTTCTTCTTGTTGTCTTCAAGAAACTTCGTGCCGTCAGTTTTGTTTTTTTCGCCTAGTTGTTTCTGTTTCGCTTCCATGTCTTTTTCGAATTGGGCCATGATATCCTTGACCTGGTCGGTCGTCAGTTGCGGTTTGCCGGAAAGGGCGTCTTTAATGCCGGCGGCCAGAATGTCAGGGTTAATGTCTACTTTTTGCCGGCCGAGATTAAAGCCGATTTGCATGCCAATGCTGTAGCTAACCTTGTCTTTTTGGTCTTTGAGTTGCGGTGATTTCTCTTGCCCGAACAACGGGAATGCGAGTAAGGATGCGCTGATAATGACAATAAAACGTTTCATAAGATCGTGTTTCCGCGTCGCTCTAGTTTAAGGTTGGTCGCCGCAGAAACGCACACGCTAATGGATAAATGCCGCTCGTCAAGAAAACAGCTTTGCCATCGCTTCGGGGGCGACGGTTGGCCATTTGCAGTCGTAGCCACCGGACTGATTGCACTCTGGCCGGAACTGGCGCAGGGCTTCACGCTCTCGCACAGCGATGCTTTGAAAGTTGGGAAAAGAGTATGGCAAAATGAGTGTGGTGGAACAATTTCCGGCCTGACCTCATGGAACCAAGGCGAAGATTTCGCATCGCTCGGCATCGGCCATTTCATCTGGTATCCAAAGGGACGGCGAGGTCCGTTCGAAGAGAGTTTCCCGAAGCTGGTAAGCTTCGTATCAAGTCGCGGAGCGAAGCTGCCGACAGTACTTCTGGGGGTCGGCCGTTTGCAGCCGTGCCCTTGGAACTCGCGTGCCGAGTTTCTGCAAGCGCAAAATACAAGTGAGATGAACCAGTTGCGGCGGTTTCTGGCCGACACCATCGATCTGCAGGCAGAATTTCTTGTTGCCAGATTGGATGCTTCTCTACCTAAGATGCTGGCCGAAGCGGCGCCTGCCGACCGAACTAACGTGCAGAAACAATTTGAACGCCTGACGAAAACGCCACAGGGATGCTACGCCCTGATCGATTACGTTAACTTCAAAGGAGAAGGCGTTTTGCACACGGAGCGTTACCAGGGGCAGGGATGGGGTTTGCTTCAGGTGCTGGAAGCGATGCAGGGGAATTCGGATTCCGGTGCGCCTGATGAATTCGCGCGCGCGGCCAAAGTCGTCTTGACGCGCCGCGTCCAGAACGCTCCTACCGACCGCCGTGAATCACGGTGGTTAACGGGTTGGCTTCGGCGCGTAAACAGCTACAGTGGCGGCTAATAAATTATGCCGAGAGCACTTCGAACACTTCTTTGCGCGCTCTTGTTGACGGCTCTTGCCTCGTCAATCAGCGCCCAGTTCCGCCTTTTCGGACCAAGATCACCAAGGCCGACGCCACAACCGCGACAGATGCGCAGCGCGTCAGCATACATTAGTCGCCAGCCACCGTTGAAGGTAAATCAATCTTTACTCAGACAGGCGACAGCGGACAACGTCCACGTTGTTGTTTCCCTTCCCAAACAGCGCGCCTATTTGATGATCGGCGAGCAGATCGTGGCCGACAGTCCGATCTCTTCCGGCAAGGCCGGGCACAGCACACCCAGCGGTAATTTCTCCGTTCTAGAAAAGGATCCGGACCATCATTCCAGCATCTATGGCGACTTCGTCGACGGCTCCGGTCGGGTTGTTCGCTCCGGCATCAGCGCCAAGATTGATTCCGCACCTAGCGGAACACACTATGTCGGTGCGTCGATGAGGTGGTTTATGCGGCTAACAGGCGAAGGGGTCGGAATGCATGTCGGGATTTTGCCCGGGTATCCCGCATCGCATGGCTGCATTCGGATGTCCGCGGATGGAGCGAAGTTATTTTACGATACTGTAAAAGTCGGCACCCCGGTGAAAGTGGGCGATTACTAATTTTCCCCGTTCAAGGCGCGATCACTTTGGAGTTGGTAGACGGCGAGCAGCCATCACTCCTTGAGTAATCTCCGTCGCAAAAGATCGAGCGCCGCTTGGGCCGCTAATTGTTTGAATGTCTCGCGATCCGTTGGGAAAAGGAATTTCCTGGCGACCGTCTCTGAATTTCCTGAAGCCAGCGCGATGTAAACCGTTCCAACCGGCTTTTCATCCGAGCCGCCCGTTGGCCCGGCAATGCCGGTCGTAGCGAGCCCGAACGTGGAGGCTGCTCGTAGGCGCGCGCCCTCAGCCATTGCGCGCGCGACCGCTTCACTCACCGCGCCATTTTTGTCGATCAACTTCGAATCGACATTCAAGACGTCGCTCTTTGCTGAGTTCGCGTATGTCACATAGCCCGCCAGAAAGACTTCCGACGCACCCGACACATTGGTGATGTGGTTTGCGATCAAACCGCCGGTGCACGATTCCGCAGTTGCCAACGTTTGTTTTCGTTGCCTCAGCAGTCTCACGACGACTTCTTCAAGCGTTTCGTCGTTGTCGGAGAAGATCGACAGTCCCAATTCTCGGCGAACGATGACATCGGCTGCTTGGATTGCATTCGGGTCACCTATGACGCGCACTTCAACCTCGCCTGGTCGCGCGCAATAGCCCAGTTCGACGCCCGGGATCGCCAAAACTTTCTCGCCAATCGCTTTCTCAACGAGCGATTCGCCCATTCCGGCAATGCTGTACGACCGCCGCTCGACAGGGAGCGGTACCTCCATAATCGATTTCAAAATCGGCATCGCGAATTTCTTGAACATGGGCTGGAGCTCTCGCGGCGGACCCGGCAGAACAAAAACGTGCGGAGACGGAATGTGCGGATTGATGTTTGCCTTCAAGTAAAAGCCCGGGGCGCTTCCATTCTCGTTCGGGAGAACGTGCGCACCTGGAAGAACCTCCGCCTGCCGTGCAATACTCGAAGTCCATTTGATTCCGCGCACTTGCAGTCTCTGTTGAAGCCAAGCCAGCAGTTGCGGATCCTGATACAGCTCCAAGCCTAGCGATTCACCAACCATCTCTCGGGTGATATCGTCCGTGGTTGGACCCAGACCGCCGGTGACAAAGAGTAGTTCGCAGTGCGGAAATAATTCAGTGAGCGTGCGGCCGATCACGTCGCTATCGGGAACTGTTCGCCGCTCGTCGATTCGTAAACCCAACGGAAGGATCTCGCGCGCTATAAAGGCAAGATGTGCGTCCTGAACGTCACCGAGCAAAAGTTCCGTACCTGTGTTAATGAGGATCGCGCGCATAAAGGATCGAGAACCAAACGTCCAACGTCGAACGCGGAACGTCCATCGCCGAACTCAGACCATCATTGCCATAATGGAACAGCAAGCATGCCATTCCTAGTTTGAGATTCGCTGTTGATTGTTCGGCGTTCTCTGCCGAATTCACGCCGCTGTCTTGTCCTGTTTCTTGCGAATCAGGGGAAGCTTTTTGCCTTCTACTACCGCGCGATTGATCGTGACTTCGGCGATATCTTCGCGGCTCGGCACGTCGTACATGATGTCGAGCATGATGCGTTCGAGCATTGAACGCAGCGCACGCGCGCCGGTGCCTTTGGTGACAGCCTGCGCGGCGAGGGCACGCAACGCATCTTTGGTCACCGACAGACGGACTCCCTCCATTGAGAAGAGCTTCGTGTACTGCTTAAGCATCGCGTTTTTCGTTTCGGTCAAGATCGCCACCATTTCATCTTCGGTGAGCGTGTCGAGCGAACTAACAACGGGGAGGCGCCCTATGAATTCAGGTATCATCCCGAAAGCGAGCAAATCTTCCGGTTCCACGTGGCGGATCGACTCTTTACGCAGCGCTTCCTCGACCTCGAGAGTTGGACTGCCGAAGCCCATCACTTTTTGGCCAATCCGTTTTTGGATGATCTTGTCGAGCCCGATAAATGCGCCACCACAAATGAAAAGAATCTTTTCGGTGTTGACCTGAATGTATTCCTGGTGCGGATGCTTTCGCCCGCCCTGCGGCGGAACATTACACGTGCTGCCTTCCAAAATTTTCAGCAAAGCCTGCTGCACTCCTTCGCCGGAGACATCGCGTGTGATGCTCACGTTGTCGGTCTTGCGTCCGATCTTGTCGATCTCGTCTATGTAAACAATTCCGATCTCAGCGCGCTTCACATCGTAATCGGCATTCTGAAGCAATCGCAGAATGATGTTCTCCACGTCTTCGCCGACGTAACCGGCTTCAGTGAGAGTCGTCGCGTCAGCGATGCAAAACGGCACGTCGAGGATTCTCGCCATCGTCTTCGCCAGCAAGGTTTTTCCAGAGCCGGTGGGACCGATAAGCAGAATGTTGCTTTTCTCGATCTCAACGTCTGCCAGCGGATCCGCCTGAAACGCAGCTGAGGTGTCCGCGGGCACAGGAGTTTGGAGAACACGCTTGTAATGGTTGTGCACCGCCACAGAAAGGGTCTTCTTGGCGGTGTCCTGCCCGATCACATATTGATCTAGAGCTTCCCGAATTTGTGCCGGCTTCGGCACCCGGATGTTCGAAGACTGACGTCGGGCGTCTTCGTTGAGCTCCTTATCGAGAATGCTTTTGCAAACGTTGATGCAGCTATCGCAAATGTAAACACCCGGGCCTGCGATGAGCTTGCGCACCTCAGCGTGGCTCTTGCCACAGAAGGAGCACATGGTGAGGTTTGAAGCGCGCGCCATATGCTCTGGATTTCCGCGTTACCCTTTCCGCGACAATACTGCTTCGGGCACTTCCACCAGCCGACCATCCGGAGGCGATTTCCCGTCCAGTGATTTTACTTCCTTCCGTGACTTGATCACTTCGTCCACCAACCCGTATGCCTTGGCTTCGTCCGCAGACATATAATAATCCCGATCGGAATCGAGTCGGACTTGCTCTTCTGATTTGCCGGTGTTCTGCGAGATGATGCGAATAATGCGCTTTTTGAGCTTGAACATGTAATCAACCTGGCGTTCCACATCGCTCGCCTGACCCTGCGCACCGCCGTGCACCTGGTGAATCATGATGTCCGAGTTCGGCAAGGCAAACCGTTTACCCTTCGTGCCTGCACAGAGCAACACTGCCCCCATGCTCGCCGCCATTCCGATGCAATACGTCACCACGTCGCACGTCATAAACTGCATCGTGTCGTAAATTGCCAGCCCGGCCGTGACCACGCCGCCGGGTGAATTGATGTAAAGATTGATGTCCTTTTTGCCATCTTCCATTTGCAGGAAGAGCAATTGCGCGATCACCAGGTTCGCGATGTGATCGTCGATCTGCCCGACAAAAACGATGCGGTCCTTCAGTAGGCGTGAGTAGATGTCGTAGCTGCGTTCGCCCCGACCAGTCTGCTCCACGACCATCGGAACCAGCACTTGCGAGACATTTTCGTTAGACACGGTCATGATTTTTCTTCTTTGACGGAGGGTTCTTTCGTTAATTCGACGCTAACATTCGCCTTCAGGAAATCAAGAGTCTTACCCAGCAGAAGCTGCTCAGCGAGATCGTCCAGCGCGTTGCGTTGTTGCAATTCCTTGCGCATTTTGTCAGGCGAAATGTCGTAGCGCGCCGCTTCCTGTCTGATGCGCGAATCGAGATCTTCCTTTGCGACCTGAATATTTTCGCGCTCGGCGATGCGATGCAGAATGAAATTTGTTTTCAGCCGATGCGCCGCCATTCCCGCTGCGGCATCTATCAATTCCTTCTCTTTGTCCTTCAGCATGTCGTCGGTAATACCGCGCTCTCGATTCCGTTGAACTAATTCGGCGAGCGCGCGGCGGGTCTCATTTTGCAGAAGTGCTGGAGGCAGCTCTACCTGAATTCGCTCGTGCAGATATTTTACGATCTCCGACTCCTTCGCCCGTTCAGCGTCGTGCTCTTTGGCGTGTTCGAGGTCGTGTTCGATCATTTCGCGAAGAGCAGCGAGCGTTTTGCCGGGGACGAGCTTGGCCGCGAGCGCGTCGTCGATCGGCGGCAACACCTTTTCCTTGATCTCGCGCAACGTAACCGCGTAATCCGCTTTTTTTCCGGCCAATTCCTTTACCGGGAAATCATTTGGGAAATTGACGATCACAAGCCGCGTCTCGCCTGGTTTTAGTCCGATTAGTTGCTCGCAAAAATTCGGCAGAAAATTTTCGGGCGCCAGATGCAGCCAGAATTTTTTGCCGCCGTGCAAATTCTTGCTGGCTTGCGGCGCGATTTCGCTGATCGGCTTGTTTTCTATCGAACCCTCGAAATCAAGCACCGCGAAATCTCCCATTTGCAACGCACGCTCCGGCACATCTACAAAATCGGCGGATTGATCACGCAAACGTTCGATCGTCCCTTCGACGTCTGTTTCCGAAATCTTTGTGTCCTGCAGTTGCACGGGAATGTTCTTGTAATCCGGAAGCTCGAATTCCGGTGCGGTGACCACAGTCGCGCGGAAGCGCATCGACTTGTCCTCGCCAAACTCAATGTCCTCAATGTTAGTCAGCGAAGCCACGCGCAATTGCTCTTGTTCGATTGCTTCGTGATAACTTTTCGAGACAAGCTTCTTCGTGAGTTCGTCCTGGATTTCCTTGCGAAATCTTTTGTCGATCACCGCGCGCGGGGCCTTTCCCGGCCGGTATCCTGGAATTTTCGCGAAACGCGCGAAACTATTTGCGATCGCGTCCCATTCCTTCGCAACCTCGTCGGCTGGCAATTCAATCTCCAGCTTCGAGACAGAACCCGGCTGCTTTTCCACTTCAACCTTCATTGTGAATCACTGTAGCGGCGCTCAGGAGACACCGCAAAATCTGCCGTCGGAATTGGTTAGGGCGCGACAGCGGGGCGCGCAGCCTCATTTCTTCGGGAATCGGGTGAGATGTGTCAGCACGCATTGCCACCGTCCGTCGCGTTTCACAAAAACATCTGTGGCGCGCTCCTGCGTGCCGAACTCTTGTCCCATGAATTTGCCCTTCGAGCATGTTAGCCCGGTAACCACTGCGCTGTCTCCGTAAACACGGACCCGGAAATCTTCGGATTCCATCATGTCGTGCGTCAAGGCGGCCGATTTGATGACTTCAAAAAAGCGCGCCCGGTCAACTATCTCTCCGTTCGGGTCAATGATGATCCAGTCATCTGTGACAAGTCGTCCAATACCTTTAAGATCATTGCTCACGATTGCCGCCGCAAATTCCTTTTCTAGTTTCAAAAGTTCCGCTTCAGTGCTTTTCATCTGTTTAAAACGCAGTCGCCGCGGACATGAACCGAATGCGTCTGCGGCATTCCAAACCAGTACGCTAACTCACGATAATCTTCGCAATCGAAGATCACGAAATTCGCAAGTTTGCCAGGTTCGAGTGAGCCAACCCTGTCGCCTCGGTTGACGCTGTATGCTGCGTTTACGGTTGACGCGGTGATCGCTTCCGCGGGCGACATTTTCATTTGGGTGCACGCGAGGGACAGAACCATCGGCATGCTCGGTGTTGGCGACGATCCGGGATTAAAATCGGTCGCTAGCACGACAGCGAGTCCGGCCTCGATCATTTCACGCGCGCGCGGATAGCGGCTCGATCCGAGCGCGTAAACCGAACCCGGCAGTAAAACCGGTTGCACGTTTGCTTTCTTCAAGGCGGTGATCCCCTGCTCGTCGGTTTGCTCCAGATGGTCCGCGGTGGTTGCACCCATCTCAGCCATCAACTTGGCGCCACCGGAATTTGTCAATTGATCAACGTGCCCGCGCAAACTCAGTCCAAGCTTTTTGGCTGCGGATAAGATCTTGCGCGACTGATCAATATCGAAATAGCCGCGCTCGCAAAAAACGTCGCAAAATTCAGCCAATTTTTCCGCAGTCACACGCGGCAACATTTCCGTGATCACAACGTCCAGATATTCATCCGGCGAGAGTTCCCGCGGAACCGCATGCGCGCCGAGAAAGGTCGGCACGACTTCCAAACGCACCTCCTCCTTCAACTGGCGGATAACGCGCAAAAGCTTCAATTCATCTTCAACCGTTAGGCCGTAGCCCGATTTCGCTTCAACTGTTGTAGTCCCGCAACTCAGGAACCAGTTCGCATGCTTTTTTACCTGCGTGAGAAGATCGAGTTCACTCGCAGCGCGGGTCTTTTGGACGGTTGACCAAATTCCGCCGCCGGCTTTCGCTATCTGCTCGTAAGTTTCGCCTTTTGCCCGGCGTTCGAAATCGTCGAGCCGATTTCCGGCGAAAACCAAATGCGTATGCGCATCGACGAATCCCGGCATCACAACGCGCCGGCGCGCATCCACAATTTCCGTGTCGCGAACATCCTTTTCGATCGCATCGCTCGGACCGACTTTCTCGATCTTCCCGTCGCGGACGAGCATTCCGCCATCGCGAATGATCCCAAGCTCCGACAACTCTGTCCCGACGCGCGGGCGCTTTGGTCCGCTCAGTGTTACGAGTTGCGAAGCGTGCAGGACGGCGCGTGAACTCATTGTTCGTTACCGTTGAAGCGCAACTACAGAAAAAGGCATTGTCATTCTGAACGAAGTGAAGAATCTCTGATTAGTTCTCTGGTAACTCTGACAACTGAAATCTTTCGCCTCGGTCAAGATGACAAGGAGTTACCCACCTCAGCGCTTCAACCTAGTTTACTTTCCACAACTTGATTGATCTTGTTGAACTGCGCGTCGGAATCCGCACTTACTTTTTGAACTCGTTCCTGGAGTTGATTCCTAAATTTTTTGTCCTTCAGTTGACCGAGATTGATCCGAACGTTCATCGCTGCCCCTTCAATACACGCCCGCGTGGCCAGCACGCCGACGCCGACATCTGAAACCGAAGCGGGATTTCCGTTGTCCGCCATCGCCGACAGCAATTCATAAGATTTGGCCGCTGTCTCCATCACTTTCAACGGAACCTCGGCTGCATGTTTTGTTGCTTCCTCAACCGCCGCCGTGCGCGCTGTTTTTTCTTCTGGCGAATTCTTGCCCAACGCAAATGCGTCCATCACCTTGTTGAACGCGGCCGTGTCTTCATCTACGAGCGATAACAGGTCGTCTTTAAGTTGCTGCGCTTTCACGGCCCACTCGCTGAAATATTCGAGCTTATCGTCCCAACCGCGTTTGCCGGCGGAAAGATTCGCGACCATTCCGCCTAACGACGCACCCAGCGCTCCCATCAGCGCCGCGACGGAACCCCCGCCGGGCGCGGGCGAATCGCTCAAGGTCTCGTTGCAAAACTCGCGCACATTCATTTTCGCCAAAGACGGCTTCAGCTCAGTTGATTCAATTTTTAATTCGATCACCTTTTCTTTCGGGACAAAAGGCTTCAGTTCGCCCAGGCCCATCGAACGAACGGCGATGTCGATCAGTTCTTCTTCGGAAACGCCCTCAGACCATTCTTGTTTTTTGAGGAAATAACGGCCGGCATCGACCAAGGATCTTTTCGGCACCATCCCGACAATCTCCGAGCCGGTCGCGCGTAAGCCCCGTTTCGCAGCCGACTCAACGCACGCATCGAATGCTGCATGTAAAGGCGTTTCCTCAATGTTTGTGAGATTCATCGACACCTGCGCGATACCGTATTCCTGCACGAACCAGCCTATTCCTTTCACATGTTTCAACATCCCGGGAATGCGGACCGGTTCGCCGTTCGCGTCCAGGATTGTTTTTCCCGATGGCGTCCCGTCTTCGGTCTTCACTCTCCCCTGCTCTCGCACATCAAACGCCACCGCATTCGCACGCCGCACTGATTTCGTATTCAGGTTTACATTGTAAGCGATCAGAAAATCGCGAACACCGATCGCGGTTGCGCCGGATTTCTCGTTGAAAACCGCTGGCCCGAAATCTGGTTTCCACTCCGGTTGTTTTATCTTTTCGAAAAATCCTTCGTATTCCCCTGCGCGAATCACAGCAAGATTCGCTCGGGACTTATCTCTGGCCGCTCTTTCGTACAGATACACCGGGATTTTCAATTCCTCGCCGACGCGCTTGCCCAGCCGATTTGCACATCCTATCACTTCCTCCCAGCTGACGTTGCTCACCGGAATGAACGGGCAAACATCAGTCGCACCCATTCGCGGATGCGCGCCTTTCTGTTTCCGCATGTCGATCAGTTCCGCCGCTTTTCTGATCGCACGAAATGCCGCTTCCACCGTGGCGTCAGGATCACCGACAAAAGTCACCACCGTCCGGTTCGTGGTCGCCCCCGGATCAACATCGAGCAACGAAACGCCATCGACCGACTCAATCGCATCAGTAATCTGCCGAATCACATTCTCGTCGCGTCCCTCAGAAAAATTCGGCACACATTCAATGAGCTTCTTCATTGGCGTCTCCTACCAAGGGATGGATGTCTGCTGTGATGACGAACGACCAGAACGCGAACGGTGTCTTCCACTATTCGAAAAAGAAAATGGTACGGAAAACGACGAAGATTAACTCGCCGAATATCCCGTTGACGAATCGCGAAGGATTTCGGCCGTTTCGCCGCCTCTACCATGAAATGCCGCAACTCCGCATAGAATTCTTTTGCAAGTTCCGTTGCCGCTACTTCCTCGTAATAGGCCATGATCGCATCGATATCCGAATAAACCTTCGGATGAAGGACGAGCCACATCAGGTTTCGCGACGGCGTTCGATTCGTTCGTCCAGCTCTTTAAGTGAAATAGCTGAAGATGTCTCAGCGCTAAGCTCGGCGTCGCGCCGCAGGGCTTCAGCAATTCCTTCGTCTTCGTCGTGAAGAACTGGCGGAAGCGATCCTAATAGGTGGGCTGCAAGAACAGCCCGCTGATTCTCGGGCAAGTCGAGGGCGAGTTTCTCCACATCAGTAATTGTAGCCACGAACGCCAGTGTAATCAGCGGCGACGGGGCGAGCAAGTATCCTTGTCTCGGCCCTTTCCTTCAATCGCGCGGCTGCGGCTTCATCGGAATATCGATGTCGCGAGACGCAGCGAATTCAATCGCGCGAGCGTAACCGGCATCGACATGGCGGAGAATGCCCATACCGGGATCGCTGGTGAGAACGCGCTCTAAGCGGCGCTTGGAATTTTCGGCGCCGTCGGCGACAACCACCATGCCGGCGTGCTGCGAAAAACCGATGCCAACGCCACCGCCGTTGTGGATCGACACCCATGATGCGCCGGCGGCGGTATTGATGAGTGCGTTGAGCAATGGCCAGTCTGCGATAGCGTCGCTGCCATCGAGCATGCCTTCTGTCTCACGATTAGGAGATGCGACCGAGCCGGTGTCGAGATGATCGCGGCCAATCACGATTGGCGCTTTAATTTCGCCGCTCTTCACCAGTTCGTTGATGGCGACCCCAAATTCGGCGCGTTCACCGTAACCGAGCCAGCAAATCCGAGCAGGTAATCCTTGATAATGAATTCGCTCCTTCGCCAGCTTCATCCAGCGCGCGAGCGTCTGGTTTTTGGGAAATAATTCGAGCGCCAGTTTGTCAGTGCGCGCGATATCAGCGGGATCTCCGCTCAAAGCGACCCAACGAAAAGGACCACGTCCTTCGCAAAACAGCGGACGAATGTATTCAGGAACGAATCCGGGAATGTCGAACGCGTTTTTTATTCCGGCTTTTTGTGCCTGAGCTCGAATGTTGTTGCCGTAATCGAAGGTGATCGCGCCATTCTTTTGCAGCGCGAGCATAGCCTCGACGTGCACCGCCATCGATTGCATCGCGTGATCCATATATCCGTCCGGATCTTTCCGGCGCATAACGAGCGCGTCCTCGAGCGACATCCCATGCGGCACGTAGCCATTCAACGCGTCGTGAGCGCTCGTTTGATCTGTGACCACGTCGGGCGCGATTCCACGTTTCACCATCTCGGGCAGCACATCAGCGCAATTACCGACCAAACCCACGGACAGCGATCTTCGATCGTTGCGCGCCTGATCAATTAACCTGAGCGCTTCATCGAGCGACCATGCGATTTCGTCGCAGTACCCACTATTCAACCGCTTCTCAATCCGCGCCGGATCGACTTCGACGCCGAGAAAAATCGCGCCGTTCATCGTCGCGGCTAGCGGCTGCGCGCCACCCATCCCGCCGAGGCCGCCGGTCAAAACGAATTTTCCCTCGAGCGACCCACCGAAATGTTTCCGCCCGGCAGCAGCAAAAGTTTCAAACGTACCCTGCACGATGCCCTGGCTACCGATGTAAATCCACGAGCCGGCGGTCATCTGGCCATACATCGTCAGCCCCATCTGCTCGAGGCGATTGAACTCACGGTAATTGTTCCATTGTCCTACGAGATTCGAATTCGCGATCAGGACGCGCGGTGCTTCATCGTGGGTTCTAAATTGGCCGACCGGCTTTCCCGATTGCACGAGAAGCGTTTCGTCATTTTCGAGTTCGCGCAGCGAGCCAATAATTGCGTCGAAAGCTTCCCAACTTCTCGCGGCGCGACCAGTTCCGCCGTAAACGACCAGTTGATCCGGATTTTCTGCGACGTCCGGATCAAGATTGTTCATCAACATCCGCATCGCCGCTTCCTGATGCCACCCTTTGCACGTGCGTTCACTGCCCCGCGGCGCGTGGATGATTCGCTTTCCACTCATGAGTTATTCGCTCCTGAATCAAAATCACCCTTACGAATCGCTTCAGCAACACGGGCAATATCGCCCGAGAGCGCGCGATCGTGGGTGAGCGGGGGCGCGACCTTTCGCACAGCAGCGAACGCTCGCTCAACACCGCGCCCAGCCTTCAATGGACGACGATGTTCCAGACCTTCAGCGGCCGCAAGCAGCTCGATGGCGAACAAATTTTCCGCAAGATCGACAATCGATCGCAGCTTCAGCGCGCTCGTCATTCCCATCGACACATGATCTTCCTTTCCGCCGGAGGTTGTGATGTTGTCAATGCTCGCCGGATGAGCGAGCACGCGCGCTTCGTTCACCAGCGCGGCAGCTGCGACATGCGCAATCATGAACCCCGATTCCACTCCGGGCCGCCGCGCAAGAAATGCCGGAAGACCTTCACTCTTATCTGGATTAGTAAGGCGATCCGTTCGGCGTTCGCTCATGCTCATCAAATCAGCGAGCGCGATCGCGGCGTAATCGAACGCAAACGCAAGCGGCGCCCCGTGAAAATTCCCGCCAGAAATCACATCACTGGTTTCGGCAAACACGAGTGGATTATCCGTCGCTGATCCCGACTCAATCAGTAAAACGTTCTCACAATGCGCCAGCGCACCGCGCACCGCCCCGTGCACCTGGGGCATGCAACGCAGACTATATGCGTCCTGCACCCGCGGGTCCTCGGTGAGATGCGACTGACGAATCTCGCTATCTTCCATCAACGACAAAAGATGTTCGGCCACGGCTCTTTGACCCGGGTGCGGACGCGCGTCCTGCAAACGGGGATCGAACGCGGCGGGTGTGCCTTTGAGCGCTTCGAGACTCATCGCACCGGACACATCGGCCACTCGTGCAAGACGCTGTGCACGAAAAAGCGCCAGCCCGCCCACGGCGTGCATGGCTTGGGTACCATTGAGCAAGGGCAGAGCTCCCTTCGCTTCTAGTTCAAGCGCTTTCAATTTTGCGCGCCACAGCGCTTGGGCGGTCGCGATCCGTTGACCTTCAAAAAATACTTCCCCTTCTCCGATCACGCTCAACGCCAAATGCGCAAGCGGCGCGAGATCGCCGCTCGCGCCGACTGATCCTTTTTCCGGAACAACGGGGTGCACACGGCGGTTGAGCATCTCGCAAAGCAACTCGATCACATCCCAACGGATTCCGCTGAAGCCGAGCGTCAGCACATTCGCCCGGAGCAACATCATTGCGCGCACCTCAGGTTCGGAAAGTGGCTGGCCAATTCCGCAGGCATGACTACGAACAAGGTTCAATTGAAGTTGCCGCAGTTCGTCTTGCGGCACCCGAACATCGGAGAGTTTGCCGAAACCGGTGTTGACTCCGTAAACCACGGTGTCGCGCGCGACAATTTGTTCGATAACTTTGCGCGAGGCAGCGATGCACGGACGCGCTGGTGCCGAGATCGCAACATGCTCATCACCAATTGCGACTGCAGCGATCTGCTCCAGAGTGAGTGCCTGACCGTTCAGCTCCACTTGCGCAGTCTAGTGGAAAAAAATTTGTTGGGAAGAGAGTTGCTAACCGATCGCTGATCACCTCTCATTGATCACCTCCAAATGCGCTGGGTCGTATTTCTACGCGGGGTGAATGTCGGCAAAGCGAATCGCTGCCAACCGGCAGTGATCGCGAGCCAGTTATCGAGGCTCGGCGTGATTAACATCGGCGCAGTCGGCACATTCGTTGTGCGCGAAGATGTAAGCGAATCAGCTCTGCGCGCCGCGATCGCAAAGAAACTGCCGTTCAAATGCGAGATCATGATTTGTCCCGCGCGCGACATCATCAAACTCGCAGCCAAGAATCCCTTTGCCGGTGAACCTTCAGGCGAAAAGATAACGCGGTTCGCGAGTGTCTTAGCTAAATCACTTCCTCTTCCTCTGAATCTCCCTCACTGTCTCCCCTCTCCCGACGACTGGCTGCTCAAGATCATCGCGATCCAAGGAAGATTCGTTCTAGGTCTGTATCGTCGCCACATGAAAGCGATCGGTTACCTCGGTAAGATCGAGAAGCTTCTAGGTGTGCCCGCCACTACTCGCGGTTGGAATACGATGCAGAAGGTCGTGCAGATTCTTTCTCAAGCTTAACTAGAGACCAGCATACACGGAGTGCGCATGCCGACGGTCACCGATCACTCGTCACTTCATCATCGTCCTGTCATTTGCTCCAAGTGCTCGGGATACCGAGCGCCGTGCACTTCGATTTGTGATGCAGCGCTTTCGATTTCGCGCAGATCATCTTTTGTCAGTTCGATCTCGACAGCTCCGACATTCTCTTCCAACCGCTGCAGTTTTGTTGTGCCCGGAATTGGAACAATCCACGGTTTTTGCGCCAGCAACCATGCCAGCGCAATCTGAGCAGGCGTCGCCTTCTTTCGTTTTGCGGTCCCGCCTAACAAATCGACCAACGCCTGATTCGCCTTGCGAGCTTCCGGCGTGAAACGAGGAAGTGTGTTACGGAAATCGGTGCTGTCGAACGTCGTGCTTTCGTTCATCTTGCCTGTGAGGAAACCTCTGCCGAGCGGGCTGTATGGAACAAATCCGATTCCAAGTTCTTCTAGTAGCGGTAACACTTCGTGTTCAGCTTTTCGCCACCAAAGCGAGTACTCATTCTGGATTGCCGTGACCGGCTGAACTGCGTGCGCTCGACGGATCGTCTGCACTCCTGGCTCAGAAAGTCCGAAATGCTTCACCTTGCCTTCGTGAATTAATTCCTTCACCGCACCCGCCACATCTTCGATCGGCACTTCTGGATCGACACGATGTTGGTAGAACAAATCGATAACGTCCGTCCTGAGTCGTTTCAGCGAAGCTTCAGCAACCTGCTTGATGTGCTCGGGGCGGCTGTCCACACCGATGGACCGACCGGTCTTCGGATCGAGTTTGAATCCAAACTTCGTGGCGATCACCACTTGCTGGCGAAACGGAGCGAGACCTTCGCCCACGAGTTCTTCGTTCGTGAACGGACCATAAACTTCAGCGGTGTCGAATAATGTGACGCCGCGTTCCACCGCTGCGCGAAGCAGCGAGATCATCTCCTGCTTATCTTTCGGTGGCCCGTACCCAAAGCTCATCCCCATGCAGCCGAGTCCGATCGCCGAAACTTCCAACCCGCTCTTTCCGAGTTTGCGCTTTTTCATTCTGTGACGTGGTATTTGTTAACAATATATCAGGGCGTAACCATTACCTTGATGGCTTGCCGATCATTCATCGCGCGGTAACCGTCGGGAACACCGTCGAGCCCGACGGTCCGATCGAACACGCGGCCGGGCTCAATATTGCCCTCAAGAACGTCGGGTAAAAGTTCTTCGATATAAGCACGCACCGGAGCAGGCCCGCCTCCGACCGTCACATTGTTGTAAAACGCTGGCTCGGACCCTGGAATCGTCTGCTCCTGCGGAACGCCGACGCGCCCCACCGCGCCACCCGGACGGGCTATGCTGATCGCGGTATTCATCGCTTGTTCGAGCCCGACGCATTCCAGCACCGAGTGGACGCCGTAGCCACCGGTGAGTTCGCGAACTCGCTCAACAGCCGCGTCACCTCGCTCACTCACCACGTCTGTCGCCCCGAAATCCTTGGCGAGTGCAATGCGATCAGCATGGCGCCCCAGAATGATGATCTGCTCACCACCAAGTCGCTTCGCGGCAATGACACCGCACAATCCCACAGCTCCATCGCCGACGACGGCCACACTCTTTCCTGGCGTCACCCTCGCGATGATCGCGGCGTGATGTCCGGTGCCCATCACGTCCGAGAGCGTGAGCAACGATGCCATAAGCGCGTCGTCTGCGTCCATGCCTAACGGAAAGAGAGTTCCATCTGCCAAAGGAATCCGTACAGCCTCGGCCTGCGCGCCGGCGACTTCTGTGGTGCCGAAAAATCCGCCATGGATACACGACGTTTGTAGCCCGTCGTGGCAAAACGTGCATGTGCCGTCTGAAAACGCGAACGGCATGATAACGAAATCACCGCGTTTAATTGTTCTAACGTCTGCGCCGATGTCTTCGACCACACCTATCGCTTCGTGCCCCATCACGCGACCGGTGTCGCTGCGCTCCATTTTTTGATATGGCCACAAATCGCTCCCGCAAACGCACGCTCGGGTAACGCGAATGACAGCATCAGTCGGCTCGACGATTTGCGCGTCGGGCACGTTCTCGATCCGAACGTCACCAGCGCTATACATCACAGTTGCGCGCATAATAGTTGGCTCAAAAATCTACTATCACTCCGATTTCAACGAAGCCATGTCGATCGAGAAGCGGTATTTGACATCCGACTTCAACAATCTCTCGTAGGCTTCGTTGACCTTCTGAATAGGAATGACTTCGACATCTGCGGTGATGTTATGCTTGCCGCAAAAATCGAGCATCTCCTGCGTCTCAGCGACGCCGCCGATGGCAGATCCAGCCAGCCTTCGGCGTCCCATGATCAGACTGAACGCCGGGACATCGAGAGGTTCGGCAGGCGCACCGACCAACGTAAGATTCCCGTCAACGCCGAGTAGATTGATATAGGCGTTGATGTCGTGATTGGCGGAAACGGTGTCGATGATGAAGTCGAAACTGCCGGCGTGCTTTTTCATTTCATCGGCATTGCGCGAAACGACGACTTCATCGGCACCGAGGCGGAGCGCATCGTCCTTCTTGTTAGGCGACGTGGTGAAGACAGAAACGTGAGCTCCGAACGCATGACCAAATTTCACAGCCATGTGACCAAGTCCCCCGAGCCCGACGACGCCGACCTTCTTACCTTTGCCGACGCCCCAGTGGCGCATCGGCGAGTACGTGGTAATCCCCGCGCAGAGGAGCGGTGCAGCGCCAGCGATGTTCAGGTTCGAAGGCAGTCGCAGAACGAAATGTTCATCCACGACGATGCTATCGGAATAGCCGCCATAGGTGACGCCGCCAAAGTGTTTGTCCGGAGAATTGAAAGTGAGCGTCATGTTTGGGCAGAATTGTTCGAGGTCACGTTTGCAATTTGGACATGTCCGGTCGGAATCCACCATGCAACCGACCGCAACGAGATCGCCTGCCTTGTACTTGGTAACGGCCGAGCCGACCTTTGTTACACGGCCGACGATTTCATGGCCCGGAACGATTGGGTAGTTCGTCGCCATGAACTCGCTCCATTCATTGCGAACTGAATGAAGGTCCGAATGGCAGATACCACAAAAAAGGATTTCGATCTGCACGTCGCGATCGGTGGGATCGCGTCGCGCAATTGTCGTCGAGCCCAGCGACGACGTCTCACTGGCAGCCGAATAAGCTTTCGCTTTGTAGGTAGTTGGTTGCATGGTGAAACTTGTTGCTCGCAATTGAATATCGCAAGTCAATGTCACGGCGCGTCCGGTATGGTTCGCGCCGTTCCTGCGTTCCTGAGAGATCTTTTGATCAGATCTTTCGCGAATCGTAGGCCCAGTGCAGCAACGCCTGGCGCTGCCGGCGACGGCAATTGAGATCGCCAGGTTTACAGTGCTTTTTCAATTGCGCAACGTGCCGGCGAACGGCGCGCCAACGGGCGATCTGGCGTAAGTCATCTTGGCTGCGACGCCCGCAATAATATCGGCAATACCATTGGAACCAGCCGCGCGGATCTTCGGGATGAATCCAACCTTTGCACCGCCATTCCTCTAATGGTTGCGACGCGTTCACGTCAAAATAATTCAGTGACGCTCGCGCCCGATCAGGCGAAAGCTTGGCGCGCTTGAACCAGCTCGCAGGAAATTCTTCCCGACAATCTGTCATGTATTTGCCGCCGAACACACCGAGCTCGAGCATCTGTCTCGGCGTCAGCTCGGGCATAAATCCTGGTCGGAATGCGCGCCCCATCGGTTTCGTGCGGAAATAAACGTAGCCCTTCTGCATTTTGTCGTTCACCTCCACCCGCATAGGACTCATGAGAATGTCTAAAAAAATCAGGAACCCAGGAATCGAGGAAATGGGATTTCCGAGATAGAAGGTAAAGCTGCGCGGGTAGCAGCGAGCGAAGGCGGGAGCCGAGCGAGTTTCAATCGAGGAAGTGCGGTTTCGGAGATAGACCGCAAAACTGCGAGGCAGCGACGAAGCGCGTCAATAACGGATTCTGACACCCTAACTCTTCTTCCTGCTTTCCTGAGTTCCTGAGAGATATTCTTTGTCGGTAACGTGCTCCATCCAATTGACGGCTTTCCCGTCGAGCGCCTCCTGAATCGCGATATGCGCCATTGCCGTACCCGGCGTGGCGCCATGCCAATGCTTTTCGCTAGGCGCAAACCAGACGACATCGCCCGGCCGGATTTCCTGGACCGGTCCTCCGTCGCGCTGAGCCCAGCCAATCCCGGATGTGACGATCAACGTCTGACCCAGCGGATGCGTATGCCAGGCTGTGCGTGCACCCGGCTCGAACGTGACGCTCGCGCCACGCGCACGTGCCGGTTCCGGACTTTCAAACATGGGTTGGATTCGAACTGAACCTGTGAACCACTTCGCGGGACCTTTCCTCGTCGGCTGTGAATCAATTCTCTTAATTTCCATCTGCGAATCTCCTGTGTTTGTTTCGTGGGGCCGCGATTAATTCTTCGTCGGCCACTCAATGCCGGCGAGTTCGTTAGGCAATTGCTTAGGATCAACTGGATAAATGAGCGACAGGTCCATCTCGGACTTCGAACCTTGCAGAAATTCCAGTTCCTCGGGTGCGCCGACGATGAGCCACAGCACCTCGTGATCGGTGTCGTTAAACACCTGGCGCAACTGCTCCGGCCCGACCAGCACGCCTCCGTATTTCGGCACCGTCAACGTTTCGTCGCCCACGCGCATGCGGCCCGTGCCTTCGAGAACGAAATAAAATTTCTCCGAGCGGATGTGCTTATGCAGCGTGTTCGCGCTTTTGGGTGGCAATCGCCACAGCCGCGCGCCGAGATTCTCGCTGGCGGTGCGTTCCAGATAATCCGCATTCGGAATTTTCATCAGGTTCGATGGACGCCAGTGCAGGTCTTCCGGCTTGATGAAATAATAACCTTCGATCGCTTTCATGACCCTCCCATTTAAATCAAGAATGCAGGAACGCGGAAACTGGACAAGAGTCGGTCTTTACGCATTTAAAGGCGCCAGAAGACTTCTCAGTAGTTTATGGCTGTGCATCCGTGAAAATAAGTGTTCATCCATGGCCAAAGCTTCCCTGCTTTCCTGATAGATCCAGACTAGTTGAGTGCAGAATAGCTAGTCGGATCCATGAAATAGCGGTCAATGTGGTCAACCAGTGGCCCGTTCGCTTCCGATTCGGCTTTCACCTTCTTCCATTCCGGATCGGCCTGGAACGCGGCCCAATTCTTTTCGGCCTCTTGCCGGCTGGGATGCTCCAAGATGTAGACGAATAAGTTTTGCGAACCTGGCCCATCTTCAGGCACCCAGTAACCAACGCTCTTCATGTTGTGCCGCTTAAAGATCGCGTCGGTGTGATCGGCAAAGCGCGCTTTGAGCGCATCCAATTTGCCCGCGTTCACATGATACATGCGCAACTCGTAAACGTGATGCGAAGGACCGGATCCGCTAAGAGTGCCAAATCCGAGCATTACCGCGACGCCGAAAAGAAAAGATACGACAAACGATGCTTTCATATGGCCTAGGATACTATGGCGATTGATCGGCCGCCGCAGAAAACGCGCGTCGATTAAAATTTATTGGCGATACACCAAGTCATCACCTCTCGCCCGAACATCTTCAGGAAACATGAAGAACAAACCTGACCCAACCGCTTCGAGTCTGAGCGAAACCATGGGCGCCCGGATTGAAATCAAGGAACTCAAAGATCCTACTCGCCAAAAGCAAATTACTGACGCGGTCGTGGCTCTAGACGGCGTGATTGAAGCGAAAATCGAAAACGACGCGCTGCACGTCTCTTACGATCCGCTGGCCACGAGTGAAAAGAAAATCGAGCAGGTTATCCGTTCTACCGGAAGTACTGTCAAAGCCGCAGCCACAGATACAGAAACTGCGCATCCAGACCTGCCAACGCCGGCGAATTGAAAAGCAAATCATATGTTAAAGCGCTTTGGGCGCACGCTAGTTTGAGCTCGCGTTGCAGCTAGCTGAGTTACTGCAGCGCCTTCTTCGACCGCGTTCAGTGACAGTCGCCCAATTCCAAGAGACAAAGCACGGCATCAATCAGGCTTTAGGACTGAAAGAATATTGCCCGCTGGATCTTTGAACCAGGCAATCGTCGGACCGTTCCCACGCATGACCCCTTTCTCGTCCGTCTTCAGATCACCTTGATTATAATGCTCGAATCGCACGCCGCGCTTTGTCAGCTCGTCGACCGCATGATCGACATCGTCGACCGGAAAATTGAGAACGGTGAACGTTGCCGGAACGTGATTGGGCTTCGGATAAATGAGAACATTATTGCCGCCGGCCAGATGCAATCTGAGCAGGCCATGGGCCTCGGACGTCTTTAACCCCAGCGTCTGGCTGTAGAACTTGTTCTCCTTCGCGATGTCCGGCGCCGCGAATCCACTGAATGCTTTGCTGTTTTCTAACATGATATTCCTCCACGCATGTCTTCGTTTTGAGTCAGGCTTTTGGTTCCCAAATGCTATTTCCTGGAAGTGCGACACTCCCGCATCATAACCCGCTTACGATGCATGCTGACGTCAAAAATGGGCGGCGTTCGGTGTTTTCCGGCCTTTTCTCAACTTTCAACGATCAACGATATGGTGCATTGCCACTGCGCGCGCAGGTCCTTAAAATCGTTCGCTAGTCCGAGTTTTACCGTTTCACTTAAGACCAATGGAAACGCCGCTGACGCCTCTCGAATTTGCTCGTCGCGCACGCAAACTTTATCCAGAACGTGTCGCCGTGATCGATGGAGACTCACGCCGGACGTATGCGCAGTTTCTCGATCGATGTGATCGTTGGTCGGCAGTTTTGCAGAAACTTGGAATCAGCCCGGGCGACCGTGTCGCCTATCTGTCACCGAACACTCACGCGCAGCTCGAATCGTTCTATGCAGTCCCGCAAATCGGCGCGGTTCTTGTGCCCTTAAATTATCGCCTGACGACTGACGATTTCGTTTACCTGATCAACCATAGTGGTTCGCGTATGGTCTGCGCCGACCGCGATTACCTGAGCGCGATCGACAATATTCGCGAACAGCTTCCCAAGGTTGAACACTTCGTCGCCTTGAGTTGTAACGTCGGCTCTTCTCAGCCGAATTCTGCCTGGCTCGACTATGAAGCAATGATCGATGCCAGCTCAGCTGAATTCGCGCGCCCGGAAATTCACGAGACCGATCTGCTCACAATCAATTACACCAGCGGCACAACCTCGCGTCCGAAAGGCGTGATGATCACCCATCGGAATGCCTGGATGAATTCTATCGGCACGCTGCTCTATGCGCCGATGACCTGTGCTGATCGTTATCTGTGGACGTTGCCGATGTTTCACGCCAACGGCTGGACTTTCGTCTGGACAGTAACTGCCGCGGGAGCAACTCACATTTGTCTGCGCAAATGCGAGCCGCGCACTGTCTTCGAATTGATGGCCACCGAGCAAGTCACCACGTTGTGCGCTGCGCCGACCGTTTTGATCTCATTGGCAAATGCGCCGGCAAATCTTCGTCGCCTCGCACCGAAAGGAATTCACGTTGTCACGGCCGGCGCGCCGCCCGCAGCTTCGACCATCCAACGACTTGAAGAAGATTTGGGCTGGACGATCACGCATGTTTATGGGCTGACCGAGACAGCGCCTTTCATCACCGTCTGCGAGGCGCGGGCGGAACATGCGCCTCTACCGATCAGCGAACGAGCCGCAATCAAAGCGCGGCAGGGTGTTGAGTTGATTACGTCGGGCGAGTTGCGCGTAGTGGACACGCAAGGGAGCGACGTGCCGCACGATGGTGTTACTCAGGGTGAAATCATCGCCCGCGGCAACGTGGTCATGGCCGGCTATTACAACGACCCGGTAGCGACTGAGAAGGCTTTACGCGGCGGATGGTTTCATACCGGCGACGCCGCGGTCGTCCACCCCGATGGTTACGTCGAAATTCGCGACCGTATTAAGGATGTCATCATTAGTGGCGGCGAAAATATTTCTTCTGTTGAAGTCGAAGGCGTTCTCCTGCGACACCCGGCCGTGCAGGAAGTAGCGATCGTCGGGTTCCCACATGAAAAATGGGGCGAAGCACCGCATGCCTTTGTTGTTCTCCACGAAGGCGAGGGTGCCGATGAACGCGAGCTGTACGAGTTTGCGCGAGCGAAGCTCGCGCACTTCAAAGCGCCACACAGCATCACCTTCGTCAACGAGCTACCCAAAACTGCGACTGGTAAGATTCAGAAATATATTTTGAGAGCGCAACGGCCCGCGATCGCTCCGCAGTGAGTTGGCTACCGGAAATCCGGCGAAGGCTGCCAAGCAAACAGATGCAGTAATATGACCTTACGCTATCTTCTAAACCCTGAATCAAAAATTAGATGTTACTGATACGACTTATGAAAAACAGATCCACGTCGCGATATGCCTTTTCCAGTGTTGCGGTTTTCACCTGCATGCTTGCCGTTTTGGCCGGCCTCTTGCTGTTTGTGCCGGGCCTGTCGCCGACCGCATTCGCCGGGGTAAGTAGCGATCCACGATTTTCAAAAGAAAATTCACCGCTCTTAATGGAGCAAAAGGTTACGGCCAGCGATGGCATGACCAACAGCTACTTCGGGTCGGCGATTGCGCTGAACGGCCCAACTGCACTCATCGGTGCGGATGGCGACAACAGTTTCAAAGGTGCAGCTTACCTGTTCACCAAATTGAATGGTGTTTGGAGCCAGGGACAGAAGCTGACCGCGAGCGATGGCATGCCGGGCGACGAATTCGGTTACCGGGTCACACTCGGCGACGCGACCCTTGTCGTGGGCGCATTCACCGCGACCGTTCACGGTAACACCAGTCAGGGCGCAGCGTATGTGTTTAGCAAATCGAACAACACCTGGATTGAAAGTCAGAAGCTGACCGCAAACGACGGAGGCTTGTTCGACAACTTTGGTGCTGCAGTTGCGCTTGACGGCGAAACCATCGTTGTCGCTGCAAATGGCGCTACTGTCGGCGGCAATCCTGCCCAAGGCGCGGTCTATGTCTTCACTCTGTCCAACGGCTCTTGGACGCAGACGCAGAAACTCACTGCGAATGATGGCGCCGCCTATGATAACTTCGGCCTCTCCGTTGCGCTTCAAGGCTCTATGATCCTGATCGGTTCGCCACGCGCCGCCGTCGGCAATAACGCCGCTCAAGGCGCTGTATATGTCTTTACTCAGTCGAATGGCACTTGGACGCAGACGCAGAAACTCGTTGCGAGCGACGGAGCAGCGAACGATAGCTTTGGTGAGTCGGTCGCTATCAGTAATAGCATCGCGCTTGTCGGCGCATACAATGCGACCGTTAATAACCACCCAGGTCAGGGCGCCGCCTATGTCTTTACCAATTCCAATGGGAGTTGGGGCGAGACGCAAAAGCTCACCGCGAGCGACGGAACGACAAACGCCAATTTCGGCAACGCGTTGGCCCTCGACTCCACTCGCGCGCTAATCGGAGCGGACGTCTCGACCGTCGGAAACAATACGAGTCAGGGAAAGGCGTATGTGTTCGAGGAATCAAACGTCAACTGGAACCAGTCGTACACGCTTGTGGCCAGCGACGGAGCGACGGACGACTTTTTCGGTGCCGCCGTGGCATTGGACGGCCCCACGCTGCTGGTCAGCACGCCGCACCCGACCATAGGTGGCAACACTTATCAGGGCGCAGCCTATTTTTACGCTCTAAGAGATATTCCAACACCAAGGCCTCGCCCGACCCCGGCGCCGCGATGAAAGGAATAGTGATTGGCACGGTTCTGCCCAAACGCCAACGCTGAGTCAAATTTAGTCAGCTTCTCAACATCTCTGCGCCGCTTTCCTCGCGGTGAATGCGATCGCATCGCCAGTTAATCATCAACAACGGTTCGACTTACCACCGCTCGAACCTTTGAACGCGGCTGACAGTGCTCACGTCCAACTGAACATGAAACTTGGCGTTCTTCCGTTGCTTCTTAGCCTCGCGCTCATGGTCGGATGCGCGGGCGAATTTCAAGCGACCGGATCTGGATCGAGTTCTGTCGATGTTTCCCCGCCTGACACGAGTATTCAGGACTCGATTGATCGGATGAACCAGCAAATGGCTACGGACGCAACCAATGCGGCTGCCCGGCAGCAATTCCTTGCCGGCATGGCAGCCGCTCAAGAAACGATGAACAACGCCAACAACAATCAGGTAACTTCAAACTGGTAACGTGGTGCTTCGGTTTAGCGTTTAAAACTCCTTCGCCGCCGACAATGAAGCTGACGGGAGCCCAGGAAATAGACGGCGCTTCCGTCCGCTGCGCTCTGAAGGATCAACATCTGCTTTAATAAACGCCCTGCTCACCGTTCGATAGTTTCCTACTTCTTAATTCTTCCTTCCTTCGCGCCACGCTCGTCCAATTGGCGACCCAGGCGCGCTTTGGATTCAGGAAATGTCAGGTATTTTTACTTCCTACCTCTTACTTCTAGTTCTTGGTGAGGTATCCCTATGGCAACTAAATATGATGCGATCGTTATAGGCACTGGCCAGGCAGGACCGTCTCTTGCGGTTCGGCTGGCAGAGAAAGGAATGAAGGTGGCTATTATCGAGCGCAAGCGGTTCGGTGGCACCTGTGTCAATAACGGCTGCATCCCAACGAAGACGCTGGTGGCGAGTGCGCGCACAGCTCATGTCGCGCGCCGGGCCGGCGATTATGGCGTGACGATTCGCAGCCCGATCGCCGTTGACATGAAAAAAGTCAAAGCACGTAAAGACGCAGTGGTCCGTCAAAGCAGCGAAGGCTTGGAGAAATGGCTAAGGAACACTCAGAACCTGACCATTATTGAAGGCCACGCGCGCTTTGCCGACGCGCACCGGGTTCGTGTCGGCGACGAACTTCTCGAGGCGGACAAATTCTTTATCAATGTTGGGGGACGCGCTTCTGTTCCTCCGCTCGGCGGCATCGATCAGGTGAGCTACTTGAACAATTCAACGATGATGAACGTAGATTTTCTGCCCGAGCACCTGATCGTCATCGGCGGTAGCTATGTTGGATTGGAGTTTGCTCAGATGTACCGCCGCTTCGGGAGTGAGGTCACCGTTGTGGAGAAGGGGCCGCGACTGATTCACCTTGAAGACGAAGACATTTCCGAAAACATCAAAACGATTCTCGAAAGCGAAGGTATCAAGATCCGCCTGGGCGCTGAATGCATCGCCTTCGAAAAACGCCGCGACAAGGTGGCCGTGCAGGTTGATTGCAGCAGCGGCGATAAGACCATCATCGGCTCGCATGTCCTTCTCGCAGTCGGTCGTGTGCCGAACACCAACGATCTCGGTCTGGAAGATGCCGGGGTTGAAGTCGACAAGCGCGGTTACATCCAGGTTGACGATCAACTTCGCACCAATGTGCCCGGCATTTATGCGCTGGGTGATTGCAACGGACGCGGAGCGTTCACTCATACTGCATACAACGATTATGAAATTGTCGCCGCGAATCTTTTAGACGGCGACGAGCGCCGCATGAGCGACCGGATCACGGCTTACGCCCTTTACATTGATCCGCCGTTGGGCAGAGCGGGAATGACTGAGGCGGAAGTGCGAAAGTCAGGACGGAAAGCTTTGATTGGAAAACGTCCGATGACGCAAGTCGGGCGTGCGCGGGAAAAAGGCGAAACGGACGGATTCATGAAAATTTTGGTGGATGCCGAAACGAAAAAGATCCTTGGAGCGTCGCTCCTGGGGATAGAGTGCGATGAGGTCATTCACTCGATCCTCGACGTGATGTACGCCAACGCGCCATACACGGTGATTCAGCGGGCGATGCACATTCATCCGACCGTCACGGAATTGATCCCAACCATGCTCGGTGAGTTGAAGCCGTTGGAGTGAACAACGGCCCGCAATCGCCCCGCAGTAAATCAACTTTCCTGCGCTGCGTTGCGCGCGAAATCGTGGACGTTGGGCATTTTTCCGGCTTTGCTCGGCACTTGCTCGCTCGTCACTGTCTGTCGCACGTTCGCCTCGCTCAAGGAAACCAAGTCCGCCCGCGCGCGGCGCAGACCGCTCGTTAGTCCGATCTTGGAGAAACCCCAAATCAACCATTTCGTTGGGTCCCACTCCCACGGCTTCACTCCGTTACGATAATCGTGCTGAAACTCGTGGTGATAATTATGGTAGCCTTCGCCGAAGGTAAACAGCGCCATGAAAAACGAGTCGCGCGCACTGCACCGCGTGGAGTACGGCTGACGCCCGAAGGTATGGCAGGCCGAGTTAATCAGAAACGTGCCGTGTTGTAGCACGACAACTTTTGCGACGCCGCCGATCAGAAAACCGCCGAGCGCGCCGATCCATCCATCCCAGAGCCAGCCGAGCAAGGTCGGCAGACCAAAACTCACCAACACGGCAAGCAAATGAATATGCCGATGCTGCCACATCACCAAGGATCTTTTTTTAGATCGGCTACGTTGTCGATCGGCGGTTGCGGCCAGAGCTTGAACAGGAGCCAGCCCATGTGTGCATGGAAAAATCCTTTGCTGATATCGTACGGGTCCTCGTCGTGATCGACGTGTTTATGATGCCGGCGATGATCGCTCGCCCACAGGAGGACTGAATTTTCGAAGGCCGCCGCGCCGAAGATGAGCGTGAACAAACGCACCGGCAGTCGTGCGCGAAACGTCGCGTGCGTAAACAACCGGTGATAACCAAGCGTAATACTGAACCCAGTCGCAGCCCCTAAAACTGCGCAGATCGCGAAATAAAACCAATCGACCCCGAAATACCACAGATAAAGGGGGACCGCGGTGAGCGTTAAAACGAGAGTACCGATCAAGAACGCGCTCGTCGTCCAATTAATGCGATCGGTAGGGATACGGAAAATCATGTTATGATTATTAGTAACCGGTCTCGATATCCGATGACTGACCTCCGGCTCGGGTCACTCGTGACTAATCACTTTAAGAAACAGGTCTTCCCAGCACAACGTCTGCCTTGGTCCAGGTATGGACAGCGCCACAGTGCGCGCAGGTAAATTTTTGCCGCACCATTTTTGCTTCCGGCCAGTGTTTCTGCTCAATCGTGCGACCGGTATCAGTGAGCTTCGAAGTGGAAGGACAACGCACGAGCAAGCTTTTCAGATCGGCGCCGGCCTTCGGCTTCGTTTTCCGTCGCGGTGGGTCGAAATAAAATCGCCTTGCCATTTTAGAGCCGGTAAACAATCCGCGCTTTGGCGGTATCGTAAGGTGACATCTGCATCCTCACACGATCACCCACCGTCAGGCGGATAAAACGTTTGCGCATTTTGCCCGAAATATGCGCGAGCACAAGATGATCGTTCGCGAGCGCGACCCGAAACATCGTTCCGGGCAACACGCTCATGATCGTTCCCTCTAGCTCGATCGCCTTCTCAGAGTCAATCATCGTCGATGTCTTAGCGGCTCAACTGTAGGGGATGCTCTTAGCATCCCGTCATTCAGGAAGCAGCCTGCTTCCCCTACAGAGTTAACCGGATTTAGCGGCGATTATTCGCGAACGATTTTCTACCACCACCACCACCACCACCGCCTCCATAAGGACGCGGACGTTCTTCGCGAGGACGCGCTTCATTTACAGTTAGCGCGCGGCCGTTGAGTTCGTGGCCGTTGAGCGCGCTCATCGCAGCACTGGCCTGCGCATTGTCATTCATGGTGACGAACGCGAACCCGCGCGATTTGCCGGTCATACGGTCCATCATGAGACGGACTTCACTGACCTGGCCATGTTGTTCGAACAGATCCTGAAGATCGTTCTCGGTGCTCTCAAAGGAGAGATTACCTACGTACAGTTTCATTTGTGTTTGAATTTGGATAAACTAAGCAGCTACAGAGCCGTTCCCGGGAATCGAGTTTCAAACCACCAATGAGCGACGCTCACCTGACGATCTTCCGTGCAGTGAAGTTAAACAGAGTAATCCAATAAGTGCGCACTATCGTGCAAATTCGCTGGAACACAAACAATGATTTCAAGGAGTGTTCGCGGGCATCTGTGGTCGACAGCTGCTAAAGAAATTTCACCAGCGCCTCAGCCGTTTCCTTTGGCCGTTCTTCCAGGATCCAGTGGCCGGTGTTCGGCAACACAACGACCTCGACATTGTCGGCAACGAGTTTCATTTGCGCGCCGAGCTTGTTGCCTAACGACTTCTCGCCGCCAATCGCCAATACCGGCATCATAAGCTTTACCTGCGAAAGCTGCGCGAAGTCTTTTGCGAGCTGTGGCCAGGACGTGAAATACTTCCATGCGGCACGTATTCGGCCCGGCTTCGAGTATGCCTCGGGTACGCTTTGCGATCCGGCTCCGGAATCGAATGTGTTTTGTCCGCAGCGAGAACGTTCCAGAAATATTCGAAGTAAATCTGCTCGCGTCCCTGCACTAATTTTTCCGGATATTCTCCATTGAACCGAAAATGCCAGATGTTCGGCGCGTTGTAGATCGCTTCCCATCCTGGCACACCGGGAAGAAAAGCGTCCATCACAGCAAGCTTTTCCGTCTCATTAGGAAACTGCGCCGCATAGGCATACGCCACCATTAACCCGATATCGTGACCAACCACTCGCGCCTTCTCGATGTTCAACGAACGCGCTAGATCGTGGATTTTTCTCGCTGCATCCAGCATGTCAACCTTGTCCGGAATCGACGAGTCGCCAATGCCCGTCAAATCCGGCGCGATCACGGTAAACTTTTGCGCCAGCAATGGAATTATTGGTCGCCACATCCGCGACGTTTCCGCAAACCCATGCAACAAAATCACCGTCGCCGGCGCGTTTCCCGCGGTGAGGTAATGTAATTGCATGTTGTCGATCTTCGCGTCGCGAGCGTTAATGTTTTCTCCGGCGCGCACCGAAACCAGCCAACTCAAAATCAGGAGCAAAGAAAAAGTCGTGCGCATGCACTCCAGTCTCACAGAAAGCCGTTAAACTCCGAGTCTTTTTTAAGCGACCCCAATCACCTCTCCGTCGATTCCGGCGACCTCTGCGATGAATCTTTGCACTCCATCCGCATCATAAGCCGGTTACGATGCATGCGGGCGCGCAGCGTTGTGGAGGCGGTCGCCGCGGCAAGCGCTGAGTTGTTACGAAGCCACGTCAAACTGCTGAACGAAGCCTGCTCCCCGCTCATCATTGCCGCTCACGACTTCCAGTAGCTTTAAGCCTCGCGCAGGGGATCACTCGTCACGTGTCATTCCTTCTTTCGATCTTCACGATTTTCGCCGTGCGTCCGTCCGCAAGTTTAATAGAATCGCCCATGTCCGCGGCGAGGAGGGCTTTGCCGATCGGAGAAATCCAACTGACGGCGTGCGGTTCAAGATCGAACTCATCAACACCGACGACGGTATAGGTTTCGGTCAGGCCATCCCTATCTTTTACCGTCACGATTGCGCCGAACGTGACGCTGTCAGACGGCGCGTCCGGAGGATCGACAACATGGATCGATGCCAGGATTTGCTCCAATTCGGCCACGCGCTCGCTGACGACGTTTGCCGCGCGAAGTTTTTGCAGTTCGTCGCGCAAACGCTTCGCTCCGCGCGCAGTGATGTAATTGGTCGCTGCCGGCGGCAGGCCTGACGCCGATCGCTTCCGTCCGCTGCGCTCCGGAAGATCGACATCTTCTTTGACGAACGCCCTGCTCATTCAAAAGAGTATCGCATCATCGTTTCCTTTGGCGTTTCAGATTTCGCACAGCTAATCTCAAATAGCCCGCTCTTGATGTCGAACGTGTGTGTTATGGTTCCAGTAATGGCGACGAATCGCCTGCTTCGATTACGTTTCGAAGCGATCTTTATCTGTTGTTTGGGCGTCGCGACATCGTTCGGTGCCACCACCGAGCTTGGAAGGATCGTGCTTCCGGCGAACTAATCCACGCAAACGGCGAGCGCTGGCTTACAAAAACTCAGTGGCCGAAACGGATTGCTCTACATTCCGACGGATCACGCCGAGCCATTACCGTTGGTGATCTTGCTGCACAAGGTCGATGGCTCCGCTTCAGAGTGGTTTAGCGGGAGCGGATCTTACGCGCTTTATGCGGACAAGGGCCGTTTCATTCTTGCGCCGGAATCACCCGGCCAAAGCTGGGGCACCGGCCCAAAAAAATGGGGTTATGGCTATTTGGCGATCAATCGCGCTTTGGAAGAAGCGTTTGCCCGGTGCGCGATCGATCGCAGCCGGATCGCCATCGGCGGATTCTCCGACGGCGCGTCCGTACGCGCTTTCACTTGGGCTGTCCAACGGCGACGTATTCAGCGCCATCATCGCATTTTCACCGGGTTTTATCGTTAGGGCTCAGGCTCGAGGAAGACAAGGGCCCAGGGGCGTGGAAGTACCGTTGATATATATCGCCCACGGCCTATCAGATAATGTCCTGGCAATTGCCTCGACGAGTCGCATCTTCGTGAGCTCGCTGCGGAAAAACGGATACACTGTGGAGTTCCGCGAATTCAGCGGAGGCCATCATCTCTCGCGCCCAGTTGTCGATCAGTCGATGAGTTGGTTGATAACGGCGTTTCATGAACACCGTTCAAGCCCAAGGAAGATCGACAGCGGGCGCAGCTAATTACGGCACCCTATCCGATCATCCGTCCGCACGAGTCGACGCTAACTTGATATCGACTACCGGTGTGCCGTCGAACGCCTCGATCGGCCCGATCCTTATGTGTGTGCTGCTTGTCGCGCCGTAGCCTTCGCGCGAAGGCGGATCAATCTCACGCACCGTCACCGGATGCAGCCCGAGCGGGTTCGGTCGCGCAGGTGAGCGGTCGCCGCGGCGACCCGGCGAGCGGACGATTCGGATCGTTGCGCGGATGTCCTTTCAGCACATCGCGTTTCGCTTCGTGCAACCACGTGATCACAATCAACTCGTGACCGACTTCCATTCCCAACAATGCATCGGCGAAGCGCGGTTCGATCTCGAGCCACGCGTCGGGCGCGCCTTCCGGTCCATGCCGCGGCGCGTCTTCCCGCCCTTTGACTGTCGATCGGATCAAGCCAATCGCCTCGAGTGTGTAAGCGCTCATGTTTCCAACGTTTGTTCACGCTTTCTACGATGCAACTTCCCATCGGGCTTCTCTGATTTCGACGCCTGCCCGCGAATGGAGCCGCAGGGATGCGCGCGACATAGATGGGCTAGCCAAGAGGCCGAAACGAGCGGGAGCGAATGAGTCAAAGCATTCGGAGTTAAGCGTTGAATGTTTGCTGCTCGCCCAACCTTGTACTTTAGCCTTCCCGGTTTGTGGGGCCGTCGCCAAGTCGCGTGCCCGAAGCCAGATCAACTCGAAGTACCTTCACGCCTCGGTCATCAACTTTGTGACCTTCAGTAATTCGGGCGCAGCTCGATCGGCCCCGGCCGAAAATCCACGTGCTCCAACTCGGCCGTATCGAGATTCCAAACGGCGTGAAGCGATGCCGTCCAATGCGGAGTGACAGACAGATCGGGCTTATTATCGGCGAAAAGGTTCAATAACATCTTATGACCGTTGAATTCCAACTCGGGCTTTGAATCGGGGCCGCCTTTGGAGACGAAAATAACGCCCGACCCTTTTTCGTCCGGATATTTGCTCAGGAAACGCTCTCGGAAATCGTGATCGAAGAGCAACCACACCCGCCGCCAGACCGGCTGGATCCGTTTGATCTCATCCGCTTCGATTTCGTAGATCGCCAGATCCTTCATTCCCCATCTTGCTGCTATCCAGATTGCGACGATCGAATTGCCGTTCCATTTCGCCAGCGGTTGGTCGCGCGCACCCTGCCAGCGGCCGCCTTCGGTTCCGATTCGTGTCAGGACTGAGTACGGTTTGAGACAGACCAGGAGATTCGGTGGCAGCTCAGCGCTGTCGTCCCCGCGAATTGGATATAAAATTGCGAACCGCCCATCAGGCGAGAGGCTCTTTTCTCCTATTTCGTATTCTTTCGGAATGTCCCCATTTGATTGAACGGCCGCCTTGCCTGGCGACGCCGTGTCGGCGCGCAGTATCAGGCCGTCAAAGAAACACAGAACAAAAACAAAGATTAACGCTTTCACGTCATCTCTCCTTCGACTCCGCAAAAGTGCATCGCGCCTAATCAACGCTTATCATAAGCCGGTTACGATGCATGCTGAATTCGGTATTGAACGTTGGCCGCCTGCTCGCGACTTATCGGAGTTGGACTTTCGACGGTTTCCGCTTTGCTCGCGACTCTGAATTCTTAACATGCTGAACGAGACTAGCGCTATGGGGCGCGATTTTACCGACCACCGTACCGACGCTAACGAGCAGCCTTAGCGGCGCTTGGGCGAAGTACGTCGCTGGGGACCGGCGTTGACGTTTGGAACTTCTTCACCGAGGGCAGTGGCTAAATCGATCTGGTGGTCCTGCTCTTGGACGAGGATCTCGCGAATCTGTTCAGCCATTGCGTATTCTCCAAGCGCTTCACACTGGGGGATGCGATCGCGGTAATTGCGAACGGTTTCATTTTCATTGTCGAGATCGTAACGGAGCATGTCCTTCGCGTTTTTCGATGTGCGGACCGGTTTCGGAGTAACCGCCGGCATTTTTCCCAGGTAATCGATCTGCCGCGAAAGAGTGAGGGCATGATCGAGCTCTTGCTTGGCATGGATTTCAAGCTGAGAGGCGATGTCCATGTATTCGGCGCCCTTGAGCACCTGGGAATAGACGACGTAGGCGATGATGGCTTGATATTCGCGCGACAGGTCTTCGTTCAATAGCTCCGCGAGACGGTCGCGGGAAATTTCGTTGGATTTGTGTTCAGGCATTTGATTCCTCCTTTAGATTGAAAGACAGATTATATGTTAGAGCGCTTCGCGCACCGCTTGCAAATCGGAGGCGACTCCGCGCAGACGTGAAATAATCTCGTCTAGCCTGCCTCTGGCAGCAATGGGCTCGGCATCAACGGCGTCGGCGTCGTACCAATCGGTATATGATCAGAATAACTACGAACAGGAGCGCAAGCGCGGCAACTAAAACCGCCAAGAGATTGTGCATCGGATGCGTGATCGAGTAGTTTTCATGCGATGCGTAGAACCCATTGAAGCTCGCGAGCGCAGAAGGCAATTTCATCAAGTCCTCACGCGACAATTCCAGCAAACGCTCACTCGGATGACAAGTCGAACCCTCAGCGTAGCTGTGGCCGGTCATGTCCCGTTCGATGTGACCGCCGAGGATGTATCTGAGCGGGCGTGTCCCCAGAAAGCTGATTACACGAGCGGCGCTTTTCTTATCAGCGTCGGTGTCTTCAAGTGTAAGTCGGCCGGGCATGAGGAAGTCGCCGGAAAAAAGGAGCGCTGTTCTTTCATCGTAGAAAACGACATGCGCAGTTTCGTGTCCAGGCGTCGGGATGACGTGGACAATGCGGTTGCCAAGGTCCAAACGGGACGCGCCTTCAGGCCAATGATCGAAACGAAAGAAGGCGCGCACCCCACTCAGGTCCGGAGCAACGACCTGAACATCCAGGGCGGAAGCAAATTGCACATCACCCGCGTAATGATCGCGGTGTCGATGCGTGTGGACAATCAGGAGAGGCAGGCGCACGCCATCTTTGGTTGGCAAGAGCGAAAGGACTGTTCTTGCCAGCGGCATTTTGCTTGGATCCGCCACCGCACCCGTATCTATCAGTAAAGCCTTTTCGGATCCGATAAGTAGATAGAGAAAGTTGGCTTCGGGATCGGCGCAGGGGCTTTCGCGCAGGATAAAGGTTTGCGTTTCGTAAGCATGGACCTGCAATGGAGGTTGCGGAGACGCCTTGCAATCCCCGGCCCCAATATTCCATTGGAGTGGCAGAGAGCCTTCCACCGGTGCACCCAACACCGGCACTGCGCAACATAGGATCGGGGCGAGCAATTGCAGCACCCTCATCGATGTCGGTCGAAAGGCTGGTGGATGCTGGTGCGCACAGTTAGCTGAGTTACTGCAGCGGCTTGGACATAAAAATTGCCGCGCCTGCTTCTTCTTGCAGGGCGTAGCGGTTACAAATCAACGGTGCCTTCGATATGATCTGCGCGGCGGACGGTTGTTCGATGAAGCATTCCGGAAACGCCATCCGATCTGGCCGTGCGGGGCGTCGCCGCTTTCACGGGCAGAATTTCCTGGTCGTCGCGGCTCAATCTTTCGCTGGACTAGCGCTCCCCTACCCCGCTCATCGCGTGGCGGCGCAGCCTGATTGTAATCGAAACCTTCCGTCTTTTTCCGTACGATTCCGCGGCCGATGAAACGCTCGAGCGAACGCAACGGTCCCTGATCTTCCGGCGTAATAAAACTGATCGCATCACCGATGGCGTGTGCGCGCCCGGTGCGTCCGATGCGATGGACATAATCCTCTGAATGCATCGGGAAATCGTAATTCACCACATGCGAGATCCCATCCACATCGATGCCGCGCGCGGCGATGTCGGTGGCGACGAGGACACGGACCGCGCCGGATTTGAAATCCTTCAACGCACGGAGCCGCTGGTTCTGCGAACGATTGGAATGGATCGTGCCCGTCTTAATTCCGCTGCTTTCCAGACGGCGAGCGATCTTGTCCGCGCCATGCTTGGTCCGGGCGAAAACCAGAACCGTATCGAATTTTGGATCGCCTAACAAGTGTAGCAACAGCGCGGACTTCAAGTGCGGAGGAACCTCATAGGCAAACTGCGTGACCGTTTCGGCCGGGTTCGCGCGGCGGCCAATCTGTACAATCTTGGGCGACTGTTGGAACTGGTGGGTTAACTCCTCGATCTCCCGCGAAAGCGAGGCGGAGAACATGAGCGTCTGGCGTTTTTGCGGCAGCGCTTTCACGATCCGGCGAATTGGCGGAAGAAAACCCATGTCCAACATCCGATCGGCCTCGTCGAGCACGAGAAACTCGACGCCGGAAAGATTGGCTACTCGTTGCTCCATCAGATCGATCAACCGCCCCGGCGTCGCCACGACCAGGTCGACACCGGAACGCAACGCCTCGATCTGCGGACGTTCGCTCACGCCGCCGAAAACCGTGGCCATGCGCAATGGAACGTGTTTCGCGTAAGCGCGCACGTTCTCCTCGATCTGCACCACCAACTCACGAGTCGGCGCGACCACCAGCGCGCGCGGGCGGCGTGGCTGACCGCTCGACTTCGACGCAGCCAGCTTCATTAGAATCGGCAGAACGAAAGCGGCTGTCTTTCCCGTGCCCGTCTGCGCAATGCCGATGATATCGTGTCCGGCGGAAATGAGCGGGATCGCCGCGATCTGAATGGGCGTCGGCTCCGTGTAGCCGGCGTCGGCCACGGCCTTTAACATTTCGGGGGAGAGATTGAGAGCGCGGAATGACATAAAGCAATGCTACTATCGTCTGTTAGGCGCATTCCGCACCTGTTCTTCTCACATTCGACGCCAGCCACCTGCTTCCTCGTTGCTTCGCGTCAGCGGGCGGTGAATCCGCCATCGACCATCATACTGTGCCCCGTCACAAAAGACGCCTTGTCGGAACACAGCCACAAAACGGCTTCGGCCACTTCCTCGACGCGACCGAGCCGTCCGATCGGGTGGAATGTGGTCATATCCTCCTTTTTCATATTCATGCCATCAGCGAGGCGGTCGACCATCTCTGTATCGATCACCGCAGGGTTGACCGCATTGATGCGAATCCCTTGCGCGGAATATTCCAACGCAGCGGCTTTCGTTAGGCCGATGACCGCGTGTTTCGACGCACTGTAAATCCCAATTCCCGGGAATCCGATTACCCCTGCGACAGACGAACAGTTTACGATGGCGCCGCTACCTGTCTTCAGCATCTGGGGGATCTCGTACTTCATGGAAAGCCAGACGCCTTTGACATTAATGTCCATCACTAAGTCGAAGTTCGCTTCAGTGTGATCGATAAGCGTGGGCTTCACGTCGCCTTCGATGCCGGCGTTGTTGAAGGCAATATCGAGCCGGCCGCACGTCTTTACAGCGTGCTCGACCAACGCCTCGACCTCAGCCGCCACCACGACATCCGTCCGCTGAAAGCTGGCCGTTCCACCGGCCTCACGGATCATCGACACTGTTTCCTCGCCACGCTCAACGTTGCGATTACCGATCACGACCTGCGCCCCTTCGCGAGCAAACGCCAGCGCCGTCGCCCGACCGATTCCTGATCCGCCGCCAGTTACCAGCGCAACCTTTCCCTCGAATTCTTTCATAAACCGCATCTTTTAGATCGCTCCCTCGGCTAGCAATCTAAATCGAAAGAAAATCGAATGGAGCGAATGGGATGACCGACCCGCCTTCGCCAAGGCTACGGCGTGCCAAGCATAGAAGGTAAAGTGACGAGGGTAGGAGTGAGCAAGCCGGGAGGTGAGCGAGTTTCAATTTTCAATTGACTCGAGGCTCGGAAGAGCGCTTGCGAGCAGGCTGCGCTGCCTAACGAGTCTACAGGAGCGCCTAATCTCGCACAATCCGGGCCTCTCAGCCGGTGACTATGCATGCTGAATTCGACATTGGGCGTTGGACGCCTGCTCGCGACTTATAGGAGTTGGGCGTTCGATGTTTTTCACCCTGCTCGCGACCCTTAACCCTCAATTGTTTTGCTCGTCACTCGCTTGTCCCGCCGTCTTGTCGAGCCGTAGCTTCAGCGAAGGTTGAAGCCTCGGCGAAGGCTGGTCACTCATCACTTCTGGTAAACTTCTTCCTTCTTATTTTTTCCTTCTTCCTTCTTACTTCTCACTTTTCCTGCGGCCATCGGCAGCTTCAGTTTCGAAGTCATCGGCGGAAGTTTGCGCGCGCCTTCATTGAGACGGCGCTCGAAATCCTCCGAGATATTCGCGTAGAATGGATATGCCGCCCGATTCGCCGCCAGTGGGCGGTAACGGAAATGCTTGTACATCCAGAGCCAGGGGGCGGGATTTTTCCGGACAACCGTCTCGAACTGGTCCCAGCAAGCTTGCGCCATTTCCTGAAGCGAAGCGCCGGCGGGAAATTCAATCCGGGGATGAAACACCACGCGGTAACGACCGCCGGGCAGCGGCTCACAATGGACGTTAATAAGCGCCGCGCCCGTGCGCTGGTGCAGCCACACGTGAGCAAAGGTGACGCAGCGTTCAAGCCCGAAGCACTTGATCGTCACGGTCGGCAGTTTCGCCGAAGTTGTCAGATCGCCCAGCAAGGCGAAGCGGTCGCCGCGGCGCAGGGCCCGGTACAGATGCATGACGGCGCCTTTGCGCGGTGCCACGCGATGGCCGCTTCTCTGGCGCAACTCCGAGAAGATCGGATCGAGCAATGGATTCTTGAATTGCTGCGCTATGACCACACCTTCGAGACCGGCAAAGGCCGACACAATGCTGAGCCATTCGAAGTTGCTGTAATGATAGCAACTTACAACGACCGGCTTGCCCGGGCGCGTGTCTTCCTCATCCCATCTTTCGCGATTCTCAAACTCAACGTAACGCGAGAAATTTTGACTCGTTAGGCGCGGGCTCCAAAAAAAATCGAGCATGGTACGGGTAAAATGCTGATAGGATTCACGCACGATCTGGGCCCGGCCCTCGGCTGAAATCTCATCGCCAAAGGCCACGCGCAGATTACTCAGCGCAACGCGCCGGCCCCGACGATCGAGCATGGCGCCGAGCGAGCCGAGGCAAAGGGCCAGCCGATAACAAGCTTTGCGCGAAAAAAGCGGAACGAATTTCGCGGCGGCTTTGAGCCCCAGCCACTCCAGACGGTAGCGAATCTTTCTCGCCGTGCGCATCGCTCCAGTGTACGCACGCTTCGCGCAGGCTGCGAACGCCCGCTCAGCTCCTCAATCGTGAGCCTTGATTGGTCCTTCGATAATCTCGGGTTTCTGAGTGAGAAGTTTAGACAGGTGCTCTTTTACGTAGTCCGCAGCTAGATGCACCGACTCATCAGCACCAGCTTTGTCCTTAAACACGCTCAGTGACGCGCCCTCGCCGTCGCCAGTATCAAGCCAATAGTAACGCACAAACCCCTTCGCATTCTTAACGATTGGTACGAATTCCTCGCGTATCCGGCGGTCAATCTCTTCACCGTCCTTTGGATTAAAATGATAATGACGAATAACGGCAAACATAATCCATCTCCTTCCGTTGATTCTCCGATTTCAACTCTCTCCTGAGAAAGACGATTCTGTCCGCCGCCTTTTGTGTCAACCTCGAATCGGCGATGCGAGTTCCAGAAACGCAGTCAATTTTTCAACTGCGCGCACACGACGAAACGCGTTCTATCGCGATTCGCGTCAACTTACGGAACCAGAAAAAACTTTTCTGTGTATGGATCTTTCACGACGGACCCGGACGTAAAACCGGTGACATCGACATACTTTCCCTCATCCGGTGTATAAGGACTGGTGACCATGCCTTTCCGGCCAGGGACCGGAATTCCATAGGGCAAACCAGCTTTTGCCTTTTCTATATCCGCGGCTGAAACACGCCGCACAGTGCCAGCAGACTCTTCTTCTTTGGGGGGTTGTGATGTTTGTCCGACTCCGGGCGGCGTTGCCGCGGCGGCAGGTGCTGTTCGCGAAGTGCGCCGCCGCGTGGCGTGCGGCGTATTTGCGGGTTGAGGGCGCGCCGACTGAGGCTGAGGCTCAGGCTGAGCCTGTAAAGGCTTGGAAATCGATTGACCAACCTTCTTGAAGAAGTCTCCCACTGGACCAGCGTTTACATATGATCCGCTCAAAACCAAAAGCGGGATCACCACTAACAATAAGGGGTTCATTTTCATCGCCAACAACTCAATGAATCGTCTCGTTTGTTTGGGTTGGATTTCTAAGCCTGAAAGAAAAGAAAATTTTCCTTCGAGACGCGGGTAGCACCACTCAGAACCCAGCCCAAACTCCAACCGCGCTTCTTGACATTGTCATCGATGCGGCTGTCACACAATGGTAACTTGGAAATAATCCTAACGCACACCGAAACGCGTTCCATCGCGGTAGGCGTCCGCAATCCAGATTGTTCGTGAGTATTGGGATTAGGATCAGCTTGACTAATCTGACGTTCGAACTGATTCCAACCACGGCGCAGCCGCTCGAGCTAGATTTTGAGGTCGGTGGGCGGAATAACGTTGGAGAAATCGACTGTCATTCGAATGTCGCCGGCTGGGTCAGATCGCGTGATGACGCCGTGATTCTCATCGACGAACTTCCAAAGAGACAAGACCAACCTTCCGATTGCCTCGCGATCGAAGCCGAAGCCCTCCTATGAACCACAGACTCTCCCCCCTTAATCATATGATCAATCACCGCATCGATATCACCCCGGTGCACATCGACAAGGCCCGATTGGCCTGAAGCCGGCCCCGAGCAGTGAGTTGAGGGAGGCCGTTGCCGTCCACGACATGGGCGAGATACTCTTCGTCCGGCGAATCTCGACCACTCTCCTTGATGGCGTAGACCATCATAATTTTCACTAAGAGCGAGCAGAGGCCGAACCCGCGCGCAGCTGGGTGGAACATCAGGGCACCAACCTCCGCTTCCTTCGGCGATCTCTCATCACCGGATGCCGATTGAATGATGCCAGTGCCAATAATGTTGTCGGTCGTCCGGTTCAGGACATGAAATAATCGGCGTTCCCGCGCTGCCTCAAGGAAAGCATGCGCTGGACGATCGAAAAGTGTTCCTTCGTTCAGCGCCTCGATGAACGTGAACGGGATTCGGTACTTGGCCTCGCTTGTCAGCCGCACATCGATCATGTCCTGATCTCGAATGACTGGCGGTCTGACACTCATTTCGAGGGCGCCACTGGCAAGGCGAGCGGTTCATTAAGTTGGTTGATGAGAGAATTGTCGTTCTCATGTGCGCGAGATTCTGCCTGCTTTGTTTTCCATTCCGCAACGACAAAATGATATGAACTGCCCGGCGTGTCACTGGTCTGCCACGCCGTGAAGTTGACTCTAGAGTTTTTTGTAGCCACGGCCCTGTGGGCCGTCAATGAGTCGATAGAAGTGCCATTCTTTCGCCGGCTCGATGAGCATTTTTCGCGGCTTCAGACGATCTTCGGCGTGCTGCACGTGCAGTGTGGGAATGTGTGCCTCAAAACACGCTTTATCCCGCCATTCCATGTACAGTAGAAAAAGCGTTGGATCATCCGCCCCTTAGGACCAGTGGTAGATTTGGCATCCTTCTTCATCGAGACTTGGCGTTGTGACCTCTGCGACTACCTGTTTCATCGCTTCAATTGCCTCAGCGCGAATATGGAAGCCCGCGGCGAGAATGTATGAGATCAAAAGAAGCGCCGGCATGATTACCGGGTTTTGTTACCGCACTGACTCAATATTTTCACCCGCTTCCAATGCAACGACCCGCTCGCGAATGGAGCCGCGGGGACGCGAGCGACATGGATGGGCAAGCCGAGAGGCCGAACGAGCGGGACCGAATGAGTCCAAACTTTCGGAGTTCAACGACTCACCGATCACGTCCGCGATAACTCAAATGTCGAATATTTAGATCTGACCCCGTGGCCCCGCGCAACTTGCTCAAAAAACGGTTGGCATCTGCGGCCATTGTACTTTTCGTGTTTGCAGTGGGCTTGTGGGCGGGGTGGCACAAGGATGCAATATCCGCTCGGCTATCGCGCTGGCATAGCGAGTTGACGCGAACTATCCCCTCTCCGTCACCATCACCTGGTCCTTTGACGCTACCGGAGTCCTCGGCTGAAGCAACGGCACAGACTCCTGCATCCTGGCCGTCGCTGGTAGATCAGTTGAAGCGAGAAGGCGTCGAACTGCGCGATCGGGGTGACACGACAAATGCGATCGAGCGCTTGCAGGAAGCGTTGGACAGCGAACCGAATAACGCCGCCGTACTCTCCGAACTAGCGAAGACTTACGATCTCGCGCAGCTCTACGACCGCGCGAATGAAATATGGCGCAAACTTCAGGAAATGGGCCCCTCGGCTGGTGCGGCATACGAGCTAGCCGATCGACGGCTGAAGCTCGCGGTGCCGACTTCAGCCGCAGCGCCGAGGCCAACGGCTCCCGATTCTTCATCGGGTGAGGTAAGCACTTCCCCGCATGAAACCGCTGCTGATCTTGCAAAGTACGCCATGCAACCGCGCGAACATGAGATCGACCAAGTCCCGCCATTGCCCACGTCCACTGAATCGGAAGTATCTTCTCCTGCAATTCGCGCGAGCCCAGCAGAGCCGGGACCTTCCGCCGAAACTGCCGTGGCTCAGCCCGACGGACGTCTTATTGTTTTGAGGGCTGCGAACTTTGGATGGAATTTCGCTCTCAATCTTAAGATCGATGGGAGAACGGTCGCCAACATTGTGCAGGGACGCCGCTACGATGACTTCGTGCCGGCTGGGCGTCATATGCTCACGGTGTCGGCCGTGCCAAGCTATCGGCCTACGTCGACGGTGCTGAACGTGCAGCACGGACAAACTTACGTATTCACGGCAATACGACGGAACACGGATAGTGTTGTTCTTGTTCCATCAGCCCTGCCTGGAGGAGAGCCGCACTAGGTTGAATAGCGCTCATCATAAGCCGGTCCTGACCGCCGAAGCCGCGTGGAGTGAAGCGATTTACGCGGCCTGCGCCCACCTCGCAGCGTTATGGGAAAGAAAAGGCTGAGTTGAACTTTCACCACGCGCAAGTGATGCAGCGGCAGCGGTTGGAGCCGAACTGGCATTCGTTCCGCGCTTTCTCCCCTCACCTCTCGGCTAACGACCCCCAACTTTGCCGGCTCGTCACTCGTCACTTATCACTCTTGGTGACTTCTTAATTCTTTCTTTTGCCGCCGCGCTCTTCGTATATTAGTAGATCAATCTTTTTAAATGCCGAACGGCTTGGGGAATCTCCCTCGCCTTCGCATTCCCAAACCCCAGAACAAAACCGTGACGTGGCCACCTTCCGGCATACGACGACGATAGCGCGGAGAGCCAGAGCGATTGTCGGGCGGCCGTCGCCGCGATTTTCCGATCGTCCCGGCCGGGAGGGAGGAAGATTGCCAGGTGCATCCCTGCTTGATCTCCCATGATCGTTAGGTTATCTCCAAGCTGACGCTCGAGTTCTGCGATCAACACGCGCCGTCTTTCAGCGTAGATCGGCCGCATCCTCCGGACGTGTCGAGCAAAGTGCCCTTCGCGGATAAAATCTGACATCACGGCCTGGGTGATGTGCGGCGGGCATATGTCCATTCCTTGCCGCATCGCTGCGAAGCGTTCTATCAGGTCAAATGGAATGACCACGTATCCCAGTCGCATCGACGGGAACATCACCTTGCTGAAGGTGCCGATGTAAACAACGCGAGCATTGCTATCGAGTCCCTGGAGCGAGGCAATTGGCAGGCTGCCATATCGGTACTCGCTGTCGTAGTCGTCCTCGATAATCCATGCCCTCGATCGCTGCGCCCACTCAAGTAATTGCAGGCGACGCGACGCGCTCATCGTGACCCCGAGCGGATATTGGTGAGACGGTGCGACGAAGGCCGCTCGCGCAATTCTGCTTAGCTTGATACCGGCGGTCACGTTTAGACCCTCCGCATCCACAGGCACGGGAACGATCCGGCACCGAGCAGCCTTCAAAACGTGATGCACAAGCCAGTAGCCAGGTTCTTCGACCCAGGTCGCATTTCCGGCCTGAAGCAGCACGCGAGTCGCAAGATCGAGCCCCTGCTGCGATCCACTCACAATCATGATTTGCTGTGCCTCGCTGTGCACGCCACGCGAGGTCCTGAGATAAGTGGCGATAGCTTCGCGAAGCTCTGGCAATCCCATCGCATCGCCGTATTGCAATGCTTTCAGACGCATGCGGCGCGAATAGCGCGCGATAAGCTTTAACCAAATCTCGATTGGAAATTTCTGGAGCTCGGGCTGCCCGACTTGGAATGGGCCCAGGCTCTCCGCCCACGAAGGCCGCTCATATTTCGGAAGAGCTGCCACCTGCGCGGAGAGAAGGCGCTGTCCACGAGGAGCGCTCGGCGAAGACCTTGTTGATCGACTCGGAAGCGAACTGGAAATGAACGTCCCTGCGCCGACCCGGCTCTCGAAATATCCCTCAGCCAGAAGTTGCGCATACGCGGTCAGGACCGGCAGACGTGAGATGCGCGACTCACGCGCGAGCCCGCGCGACGATGGAACGAGGTCGCCGGCGCGAAGCTCGCCGCGAATGATCCTACTGCGGAACGAATCGTAGATCTGCTGATAAAGCGGCTTCGACGCACGGCGATCAATGGTAATGAGGTTCGAAATACCGCGGAATTGAGGTTTCAAAGTGGTTATACAGAATTCAGCGAGACCGGTCATTTACCGTAACCACCACTGTGGTATCAAAGCAACCATGAAAGCCTGCATCTCGATCACCATCCTAACCGTGTCACTATTGAGCTTCAGTCCGCACCTGGCGAGGGCGACGGACGCGGAGCAGAATAAAGCGAACACCACACAACGCGATGGACAGCATGACTTCGATTTTGCCGTCGGAACATGGAAGACTCGCGTGCGTCGCCTGCTAGAGCCGCTTTCCGGATCGAACGACTGGGTCGAAGGCACAGGAACAGTATCAACGAGAAAAGTTTGGGCCGGGCGCGCCCAACTCGAAGAACTCACCATGGATACGGGCAGCACTCATCTGGAAGGTCTGGCTCTGCGGCTTTACAATCCGAAAACGCATCAATGGCGTCTTCACTGGGCCAACGCAAAGAAAGGTGTGCTGTCAGAAGTGCCCGCGTTCGGTGCCTTTCAGAATGGGCGCGGCGAGTTCTACGACCAGGAGGTTATCAACGGTAAGAGCGTTTTTGTTAGAGAGATCTTCTCCGATATCACACCAAACTCGCATCATTTTGAGCAGGCATTCTCGGAAGATCAGGGAAAGACTTGGGAGCCGAATATTATTGTTGATCTTACCCGCACCGGCGCTGGGCCGGCCGCCGAATCATTAACTGCGAACGGCCGCAACCATGACTTCGATTTCAATTATGGACATTGGAAGGTGCACGTATCGCGGCTCGACGGGCAGTTGGTTGGTTCTACCAAATGGCTGGAGTACGACGGCGTCTCCGAGGTAACTCCTGTTTGGAATGGACGCGGCAGTCTGATCGAAGTGCAGGTAGATGGACCAGCCGGTCAGCTGGAAGGTCTCGGCCTGCGCCTCTACGATCCGGAAACACACCAGTGGAATTTGAATTGGTCTAGCAGTGGCAACGGCATGATTGGTACTCCGCCGACGGTTGGCGCCTTCAAGGGTGGGCGTGGCGAATTTTTCGACCAGGAGTTACTCGACGGACGAGACATCTTCGTCCGAAACACCTACACCGACATAACAGCCGATCGGGCGCGCTTTGAGCAGGCTTTCTCAGCGGATGCCGGCAAGAATTGGGAGAAAAATTGGGTGATCACTTTCGAGCGGCAAAAATAATCGCCGCCGTTGGGGAAGCGGTGAGTGATCGGGCGATCACGATTCAATCGAGCGCACTTCAAGGCGCCGCGCGGTGTGACCTTCGTCAAAGAGCTACCAAAAGCTGGACCGCTAAAATTCAGAAATATATTTTGTGAGCGCAATAGCCTGCGATCGCGCGCAATGAATCACTTGGTTTTCGCGCTTACTCTGAACTCGCAACTATCAACCATCAACTCTCACTTCGATATAGTCGTCGCCAATAATGGATCCTCTAGTTGAATTCAGGAGAGAGCGTAAAAGCTCCGTTGGAGCCACGCACCTCTACGGAGTTGAGTGTTTGGCGTCGACGTGGAGAATCAGGGCATGAGTGACACTCTCCTTTCACGCTTCCTGCGCTACGTCCAGATCGATACGCAGTCGGACGAAACCAGTAAAACTTTTCCGAGCACGTCAGGTCAATTGGTGCTGCTCGAGATGCTGAAGCAGGAACTGACTGAACTCGGTGCGGCGGACGTGCAGATGACCAGGCACGGTTATGTGCTGGCCAGCATTCCTGCTAACACGCGCAAAGCCCGCGTGCCGACAGTGGCCTTTCTCGCCCATGTGGACACGGCGCCGGACTGCTCCGGTAAAAACGTGAAACCGATCGTTCATCGCAAGTACGATGGGCGCGTCATTAAGTTCCCGGATAAACCGGGCCTGACTCTTGATCCCGCGACGTCGCCGGAGTTACGAACCGCCATTGGAAAAGACATCGTGACCGCCAGCGGCACGACGTTGCTCGGCTCCGACGACAAATCGGGCGTCGCGGTGATCATGACCTTGGTCGAGCGGTTGCTCCGGGAGACAAAGCGGAAACACGGGCTGATTCGAGTTTGCTTCACGCCCGATGAAGAGATCGGCCGTGGTGTGGACAAACTCGATCTGCGCATGCTCCGAGCCGATGTTGCTTACACGCTGGACGGCGGTCCGCCTGGGGAGATTTGTTGGGAAACCTTTTCGGGCGATGCGGCCGAAGTCATCATCGATGGCATCACCACTCATACGATGGAGGCAAAGGCCAAAGGGATGGTGAACGCGGCCTATCTGGCGGGCAAACTTCTGGCAGCGCTGCCGCGCGAACGCTGCGCGCCCGAGACAACCGACGGGCGGGACGGATTTATTCACCCCATCTATGTCGAAGGCCGGACCGAGCGGGCCGTCGTGAAATTTCTCCTGCGCGACTTCGAGCTCAAGGGGCTGGCGGACAAGGGCAAAATATTGCGTGGCCTTTGCCGGGGATTACAAGCTAGCGAACCGCGGGCGCGCGTCCGCTGCAAGCTGCGCAAACAATATCGCAACATGGCTTACTGGTTGCGCAAGGACATGCGCCCGGTTGAGCTGGCGCGGGAAGCGTTCGTGGTGGCGGGACTCAAACCCTATGATCACGTCATCCGTGGCGGGACCGATGGCTCACGCCTGACCGAGCTCGGCCTTCCGACCCCAAACCTGTTTTGCGGTGAGCACAACGCGCATGGTCCGCTCGAGTGGGTTGCGGTGCAGGACATGGAGTCGGCCGTAACCGCTTGCACGCAACTGGCGGAGTTGTGGGAACGAAAAAGCTAAAATTGGCGAGCCGCGTGGAGTGAAGCGATTTACGCGGCCTGCGCCCACCTCGCTGAGTTGTGGCAAAGAAAAGGCTGAGTTGAATTTCTCCCCACGTGCTAGGACTCCAAATCTCGCCAGCTCACTATCTCTGGGCGGTCAAGATTTGATGTCTAGGGTTGCATTGAATTGACGGACAGTGGGCAAAGGGTCAAAACCCGAGGAGCCCACATGAAGACACAGTTAAGTAAGCCGGCTCGCAGCAAAGCGAGCTACACCGATCAATATAAGCAGGAGGCG
>Ga0193750_1000014_pt1 | contig 127441 bp, 112 predicted proteins | sample L1c1metaG_FD_160569 | JGI IMG/M metagenome (GOLD analysis project Ga0193750, IMG submission 160569) | Soil microbial communities from a riparian zone of the East river system, Colorado, United States - L1c1 | ecosystem: Environmental > Terrestrial > Soil > Riparian zone | place: USA: East... | reverse complement strand
AGAAATCCGGCGCCGGCGGTGAGAATGACGTTGTCGGTCAGCAGCGGTCGCCATTCGAATCCCGCGCTGCAATCGAGCGCGAAATCATTGCTGGCTTTATTCGTGAACAAGACCAGCTCAGTCGTCTCGGTCGTGACCGTGCGAATGTAGTTCACGTTGATGAAACTTTTCAGCTTCGGCAAAATATCGGCGTCGAGTCCGTATCCGAAAATGAGCGCGCCCGGATTGACGAAGTTCGCCTGGCCCTCCGATTTACTGGTCCGGAAATCGATCACCAAACTATCTCGCTGTTTAAAGTTAACCGCGGTGCCGGCGAGATTGAATCCCTGGTGCGAGAAAAAACTGAATGGGCCGCCGATAAAAAAGGGCCGGTCGAAAACGGTGTCGAACCCGGTCGCGTGCGAATCGGCCGGATCGCTGTCGCCGCTCGCGTAGAAGATCGACAACTTGTGGCGCATCCAATCCTTGTCGACTGACAATTCGAGCGCGGCCATTTGCGCGTTGATGTCGACGCGCTGGCCGGCGATGCCGTTCAGGCCGTCTTCTCCGAGCACTTGATAGAAGGCGTGATCGATGTTGAGCCAGCCGATGTGTCCGTCGCCGGTCCAGCCGAGGTAGTAAGCCTGGAGGTAATGATTGGCCACGGTGCCGATCGGCGCCGGGCGGGTGATGAATCCGTTTTTGTCGTAATGCCGGCTGTTATTGTCGAAGTCGCCGACAAATGTGAGCTCACCGGTGTAGCCTTTCCAAATCAAGTCCTGCCGGAAAACGTTCGCGACGTAAACCTGTTGTTTGCGCGGATCGAACTCGTTGAGGTCGGAATAGGTATCCTTCTCGCGCATGTCGAACGCGGCGAGATTGTATTGCCAGCGGTTGTTGTCGTAATTCCCAAAAATGCGGACACCGAGATTCGTGTCGTTGAAAATGAATCCGCGGAAATCGCTCACGAACGGCTGCATGCCGACGCGCAACGAAATGAAATCGTAATTGTTCGAGAGATCGCGCAAATGAATTTCGGCGAACGCCTCCTGCAACGACCAGAATTCTTTTTCGCGGGTGGTGCCGTTTTGCGGATTTGGATTTACGACATTGCGCTCTTCGACGTCGATGTAGTTGTGATTGTAAACGCCGAGTAACCGCAGCGCCCAATCGATCGGCTTGAACGCGGTCTCGCCTTTAAACAAATCGATCCCGATTGAAAAATCGTTCGACCAAAACTCCTGGTCGCTCAGCCCGAAAAATTCCGAGCTGTTTGGGCGTGCCGCGCTCACGCCGCTCGGTGTCGGCAATTTGCGCGCTTCGAATTGAAAGAAATCTTCCGCGGTGATGTTGAGGAAAATGTCCTGGTCGATAATCGGCGCGTCGCCTTTGAGTTTGCTCTGCAAATACGGATGCCAGAGGTGGAGATCGGATTGATACGGCGTTTCGGTCGAAGGATCGGCATAACGTTTCCAGCGACCAAACCCGATGAACCAGCGATTTGGCTCCGGCCGCGAAGAGGGGAGCAATCCTTCGCCTGTTTCCGATTGCGGATAGGTCTCGTATTCCAATTTTTTTCGTTGTGGAACAACTTCGCGCACGCCCTTGCGCGGAAGCTGAAGCGAACGCGGCAATGCTTCCTGACCGTACTCGGGAAGTTGCGGCAAAATCGGTGGGAAAAGTTCCGGGGCCTCGGGTGTTTCCGGCTGTTCCCGCTGCGAGGCGCCTGGATCGGGATTGAATTCGGACGGCGAAAGCGGCTCATTCTGCGCGAGAAGCGTCGTGTTCGCGACAACAACATCGCTTTGTAACGAAAGAACATCTTTCGAATCGACCACTGCGATTGTTCCGAACTGGCTGGAATTTTCAGGAGCGTTTTGAGATTGTGCACGCCAAATTTCGACCGTTTGCCCGGGCAGATCTCCGAAAGCGATCGAAAGACCGAGGCACAGCGCCACTCGCCAGCGCAGAGTCGCGCTGGCAAACGACGGAGTTGACCAGCGCATGGGAGGGCGAGGATGCCCGAAATTGCCGGGGATTGGCAAGCCAACTGTCGTTTACTCGGTTTCACAGCGTGACTGGCAATCGAACGCTATCGTCACGGATGCTTTTTGCTGGTGCACAGCTGTTACACCTGATAGCTAACGCTTTCACTGATGACGCCACGGGTTTCACTGGCTCTGCTTGTCCTGGCACTTTTTTCGGCTAACCAGCCGTCAGCTCATGCAGCCGCGCAGATTTCGACTCCGGTGGCGGGATCGACCTTTAGTTCCTCTAGCGTCACCTTTAGTTGGACTGCCGGCGGCGCCACCAATTACGCTCTTTTGGTGGGCAGCTCACTATACGGGCACGACATTTACTCTTCCGGCGTCACCAACGCTCTTTCGGCCACTGTAAACAACATTCCGACCGACGGGCGAACCATCTACGTGACGTTACTCTCCTTGGTTAACGGCTCCTGGACATTGAACAGCTATACGTATAACGCGTTCGGTGCTGCGGCGACGCCGACTCCAACGCCAGCGCCAACGCCTACGGCTACTCCAACGTCAACGCCGACGGCCACGCCAGCAGCAGTCGATCCGCTTACTGCAGCTGACGTCCAGACGATCATCAATCAAGCGGTAACGCGTGCGATGAGAATCTCACCCAACAGTGTGATCGCAGTGACCGATCGCGAAGGTTACGTGCTCGGGGTTTGGGTCGTGCGCGGCGGCGCGGCCACTCCCGGCGAAATCGCTACGGCTGTAAGCAAAGCTGGCACGGCTGCGTATCTGAGCAGTAATCAAAACGCTTTCACTTCGCGCACGGCAGGGTTCATTATCCAACAACATTTCCCGCCGGGCGTTAAGAACACCGCGCCCGGCCCGCTGGTTGGGGTCGGTCTTTCAAATCTTTTTGTCTCCGACGTCAATCACTTCAAAAAGATCGACATGGTGTACTGTCGGCCGCCGTATCCGCCTGCGGTCGTTCCGTCTCCCGGGACTTTTGGCACGCCGATCACATTTACATCGTTGGATGGCTCTCCTGGCGGCGTTCCGCTCTACAAGAACGGACTCCTTCTCGGTGGAATAGGCGTGACCGGCGACGGCACACCGCAGCCGCCTATTCCGGTTATGCTCACGCCGCCATTGTTTCCGCTCCCGCCATGCATTGTCATTCCGCCAGCGGCAATAGCCCGGAATGAAAATCCCTTCGTCTACATTAACGGCTCCGATGTAGACGAGGACATCGCTCTTGCAGGACAAAAAGGATATGCCCCTTCGTCGAGCATCACCGCAGACAACGTTTTCATAGGCGGCATCCGGCTACCGTACGTCTCTTCCTCCACATCCGTTTCGAGCACGATCACGCTGCAAGGCAACTACGATCCAATGTTTCCTCCACATGCCTCACCGGGACCGCCCCCCGGAATTGTGCCCGCCACGTTTGGCGGCGTTCCCGGTGAAATCCGTCAGCCGATCATTTCCGATCCACTAGTCGCACCGATCAACGGGCAACCGCGGCTTAGTGCTGCAGAAGTCAGAAGCATTATTAATTATGCAGCACAACGTGTGAAGATCACGCGCGCGGCCATTCGATTGCCCATCGGCACTCAGATGCAGGCCTTCATCACCGTTGTGAACAATCCGAACGCGGATAACGCGACGCCGACAGTGCTTGGCACTTTTCGCACCGGCGAAGCGACTTTATTTAGCTGGGACGTCGCAGTGCAAAAAGCGCGCACCACCCTTTTTTATTCGCGTCACGACTTTCTTGGGTTTGGTTTGGATATCGCCATGTCCACGCGTTGCGTCGGGTTTTTGGCGCAAAAATTTTATCCGCCCGGAATCGACGGCAACAACCCTGGGCCGTTTTTCACCGAACAGGACAAACTTTCCGGGTTTTCCGGGACCGAACCCAACCTCACGTTCACGGCCAAGGCAGATTTTAGTTCGCCTCCACTTCGGAACGGCATCAGATTGGATTTACCCGACGGCATTACAATTTTCCCGGGTGGTTTTCCACTTTATCGCAACGGCGTGCTCGTCGGCGCGATCGGAGTCAGCGGCGATGGCGTCGATCAAGACGACATTGTCGGCGCGTCGGGCACCCACGATTTTCTCGCCCCCTACTCAATCCGCTCCGATCAGTTCAATTTCCGCGGCACGCGTCTGCCTTACGCGAAATTCCCGCGCGATCCGACGTTGTAAGATTCACGCGCAGTTGCGACAGGCGCGACTGACTTTACAATCTCGCGGGCGCGTCCGAATCAGAACTCCCGCGCTCGAGCATGCCTAACGAATACGAATCGCCGATCGGCCAGCGGCCGGAAATTACAGGCGCCATTGTTCCGCCGGCTCCAAGACATGATCCCTATGCTGCTTTTCGCTCGCGCGGGTTTCGTTTTTTCACCAGCGGAAATTTATTGTCAATCCTCGGCCGACAAATGCTCGCGGTCGCGGTCGAATGGGAAATTTATCGGCGCACGCATTCGGCGACGGCGCTCGGGCTGGTCGGGCTCGTATTCGCGATTCCGATTGTTGGGTTGTCTTTACCGGCCGGACATCTAGCCGATCGGATCAGTCGCAAAAGCATCATCCTTGTTTCGCAAATTTTCAGTTCGGTTACCTCGGCGCTGTTGGCGTTAGTTTCCTGGCAGCATCTCGCCATCCCGCAGATGCCGATCTTGCGATCGTGCAATCATGCGCTGGGATCCATCGCGAGCATCTTCGAGCGACATCAGAGTGGATTCCATTTCGACGACGCTTCAATTCCGCTCATCTATCTCCTGCTTTTTCTCGGCGCGATTGCCAGGACGTTTTCCTGGGCGGCGCGCAGCTCTTTTTTCCCAACGCTGGTGCCGCGCGATGCGTTTTCGAATGCGGTAACCTGGAACAACAGCGTATTTCAAATTGGTTCCGTCGTTGGCCCCGCGATCAGCGGTTTCGTCGTCGCGCATCGCGGGTTCCCGATTGTTTACGTCATCGACGCGGTCACGTCGTTTGCGTTTTTTCTGCTCGCGTTGCCAATCCCGCGCGCAAAGCAGGCATTGAAACGAGTGGAGCAAAGCACGTGGCGGAGCCTCGCGGCGGGCGCGAAGTTTGTTTTCAGCAAGAAAGTTATCCTGGCGACGATCACGCTCGACCTGTTTGCCGTGCTGCTGGGTGGCGCGACCGCGTTGCTTCCAGTTTTTGCCGATCAAATTCTGCACTGCGGTCCGGTCGGACTCGGTTGGATGCGCGCTTCGCCGGCAATCGGTGCTTTCGCGATGGCGTTGATCGTTGCTTATTTGCCGCCGATGCGCGAAGCGGGCAAAACACTTCTTTGGTGTGTCACCGGTTTTGGAATCGCAACTGTGGTCTTCGGTTTATCGAAAGCGCTTTGGCTTTCGCTGGCGATGTTGTTTGTCGCCGGCGCGGTCGATAGCGTGAGCGTGATCATTCGCGGGTCAATTGTTCAATTAGTGACGCCTGATGAAATGCGGGGCCGCGTCTCCGCTGTGAACAATATTTTCATTGGAACATCGAACGAGTTTGGCGCGTTGGAATCGGGACTAACCGCGGCCTTGTTTGGGCCTGTGATTTCGGTCGTTGCCGGTGGAATCGGAACGATTCTTGTCGTCATCGGTGCTGCGTTAAAATGGCCGGAGATCCGGAAGATCGGCGCGCTCGACAGAAATTTGCGCTAAGATCGATAACGCCTCATGAAAATCGCCGCCGCCCAGATTTCGTGCGTGCTCGGCGATTTCAACGCGAACCTCCGCAAGATTCGCGATTTCGCTGCCCTCGCGAAAAAGTCGGGGGCGGAGCTGATCGTGTTTCCTGAGATGGTGGATACCGGCTATTCGATGCCGATGATTCAGAAGCACGCGAAAAAATGGAGCGATGGCGCGGTGCTTGAGCTGCAAAGAATCGCAAAGGAAATTTCAATCGCGATGGTGGCGGGGATTTCGGACCGCGACGGCGCGTCCATTTTTAACGCGCAAGTTTTGGTGAGCGCGCAAGGAGAAATCCTTGCCAAATATCGCAAAACCCATCTGGTGACGGCTGCGCCGCTCGATGAGCGCGTCTGTCTTTCGCCCGGAAGCGAATTCGTCAGCTGCAAGATCGACAAATTCAACGTCGGGCTGAGCATTTGTTATGATCTGCGTTTTCCAGAAATGGCGCGCACGCTTGTCGTCAACCGCGGAGCAAATGTGATTGTGAATTCTTCGGCGTGGCCGGTCGTGCGTGCGGAACATCTGCGAATTCTCGCGTTGGCGCGCGCGGTCGAGAACCAAAGTTATCTCGTCATCGCCAATCGCGTGGGCACCGATGACGGCGTGACGTTTTGCGGTTCTTCAGTGATTGTCGATCCCTCCGGCGCAATTCTGGCAGCGGCTTCTCCTGATCGCGAGGAATTGATCGAGGCTGAAATCTCGCAACGCGTCATCGAAGATGTGCGCAATCGTGTAACTGTGTTCGCGCATCGTCGCGGCGAATTGTACAAAATGAGCTGACGCGACCGATCACGTCCGCGGAAGCGATCTAATATTGAATGAAAACAAACCGGATTTTGCTTGGTCTAACGACAGCGATGCTGGCGATGTTTTGTTCGACCCAGCTTCGGGCCGAAGATAATTCCACGCCGCAACAAGTCTTTGACGGAATGCGGCAAAGTTTTCAAGCAGACAAGGCAAAAGGCGTTCAGGCCCGCTATCAGTGGGAATTGAGCGGGCCGAATGGCGGCGAATGGTGGATCGAGGTGAATGACGGCACGTTCAAAATGGGCCGCGGCAAGATCGACAATCCAAGCGTGACGTTTATCACCAGCGACAACGATTGGGTCGCAATGTCGAATGGGAAACTCAAAGGCACGTGGGCATTCATGACCGGCCGGTTGAAAGTCCGCGGCAGTCAATCAATCGCGCGAAAGCTCGACGAAATTTTTCCCTAGAATTTCGCTTCGAGTGCCAACCTGACGTAGGGCGCGGGCTTGGTCTTCGCGCTCGCTTCCGCGCGGAAGAAATCAAAGTCGCGCTTGATCGTCAAGCCGGCATCGAGTGTGATATCGAGCGGCTTGAAGTGGGAGTAGGTCGCCTGCAGTCCGGCTCGCTCCTCGCTATATTGCACGATCGCGTTATGGACTTGGAGCTTGTGCTCCGGCGTGATCACGTCGTCGGTGCGGTAGCTTTCGAAAAAGAGATTAGCTCCAGCGCGAAATTCCCAGTCATCGTTCGGATTATAAACCAGCGCCGGTTTCGGGAAGACGCCCTCGAGCCGCAAATGGTCGGTAAAAAGCCAAATTATGCCTCCGCCCGGCGCCACGATTGGATTTGAATAGAGTGAACCGCCAGCACCAATGACCGCAAAAATCTTGTCTTTCTTGAGTGGAAACGTGACCCACACCTTCCACGGCACGTCGATCGAATCGCCCGTTATGTCGTTTTGGAAATAAGGACCGGGATCAATTTCGATTCCCGCGCCGGCGTGATCGTGGAAGATGTATTCGTAGGCCAGGAGCGCATGAATCGTTTGCAAATGATCGGGCAATCCGCTGTCTGTGCCGCCGAAATCGAACCGCTCATATTCGACGCCGGCCCGGAAATACCAGTTTCCAGTAATCAGAAACCGATGGGCGTAGCTGAAATCATTGTAGAGCGAGTCGCCGTGACCAAAGGCATTACGATGGTCATCCTTGAAGTTGCTATCGCCGGTGTAAACCATCTCATAGTTAAAAAGCTCGGTTGAGTTTTTGTTCTCGTCCTCGCTTGGCGACGGGGCGGGCTGCAACTCCGGCCCGGTCCCGGCAAGGATCGGTGAAATGAGGCTGAGGAAACCGACGGTTAAGGCGAGTCGAAGGCTATTCATAGTTTTTGGCGCGAACAATGGTTGTCGATCTTGTATTCGTTTGGGCCGGCCAATCTCCGTGTATCCCATTCTATACTTCTCATCAAGTGACGATTGCGGTTGGTAGCGATTTTTGCACCATTTTGACCTGAAAAAAATGGGGCTCGGGGTTGACTGGCTTCCCACTTCCTTTATTGTTCATGGTTATTTTGTGACAACCCCCCCTCTAGCGATAGCGAATCCGTTTGCCGGAGTAGACCACGGCGTGGCCCTCTGGTTTCATGCTCACCTGACGCCCACATTCGTGAGCGTCCTGCGCGGAATCACCGAATTCGGCTCAAGCGAATGGATTGCGATCGTCCTTTCCATCGCGGTCTTGTTTTTCGTTTTCAAACGCTGGTGGCCATCTCTTCTGACCATGGTGGTCGCGGTGCCCGGCGGAATGCTCCTGAACGAGTGCGTGAAGATGTTGGTGCATCGGCATCGTCCATTCGTGGATGGCTGGTTCGTGGATTGGTCGGGCTACAGTTTTGCCAGCGGTCACACGATCGGGGCCACGCTTCTTTATGGGCAAATCGCCCTCTTCGTGATTCCGGTGATCAAAAGCCGGCGTGGGCGCATCTTACTTTTTTCGGCGGTGACTTTCATCGTTGCCTTGGTCGGCTTCAGTCGGATCGCGCTCGGCGCACATTATCTGACTGATGTGCTCGGGGGAATCTTCTTCGGGATGATGTGGCTGACGCTGTGTTTGTTGATCGCACGGCCCTTGCGGCGAACGGCGTTGCCACTCGTCATTGCCAGCGTGCTTCCGGAGGCGGAAGGGGCGCTCGTGCCGGTGCCGGTGGAAGTGGACGCTCCCGTGGCGCCACTTGAAACTCGCTGAGTTAGTACTGTTCCAATCCGGAGACGCTTCCAGCCGCGTTTCGTGTTAGCGTCGCGATCGCCTGCCTTCAGCTAGGTCGGCGACGTTTCGAAATGAAATCACCGGGCAAGATTCGCATAGTTTTTTATCTGCTCGCTTTTGCTGGAGCGGCGCTTTTCACGCTGCTGCTGATTCGCGAAGGCGCCCCGCAAATTGGCAAGGCGGTCGCAACTGCGGGATGGGCCATTCTTGGAGTCATCGCTTACCATTTTTTGGTGCCGATATTCCTGGATTCGCTGGCGTGGTGGGTCCTGTTTCCGAAAAGTGAGCGGCCTCAATTGCGAAGAGTTTATTGGATGCGCTGGATCGGCGAATCAGTCAGCACGCTCGTGCCGTCGGCTGCGGTTGGCGGCGATATTGTTCGCGCACGTTTAGCTGCAATCAGCGGCACCTCGGTGGCGACGGCTGCCGGAACGGTGCTGGTCGATCTTACTTTGGGCGTGTTTACCCAAGCGGCGTTTACCTTGCTTGGAGTCGTCCTCCTGGTAAGTGCCACTGGCCAGAAAAATTTCGTCGGCCCGACGCTGATCGGAACTATTGTCGGGGTTGCTGCTGTTTTCGGTTTTTATTTCGTTCAACGCCTCGGAATGTTCCGGTTCCTCGCGGGAATGATTGCGCGGCTCGCGAATTCCCCGGAATGGCAGTCGCTTGTTCAGAGCGGCGAAACGTTGGACCAAACCGTCCGATCGCTTTATGGGCGACGCCGCGCGGTCGTTGCCTGTTGCGGCTGGACGGTTCTCTCGCTCATTCTCAATTCCGGGGAAATTCTGATCGCGCTCTGGGCGCTGAATCTTCACGCCACGGTCGTGAACGCAATCATTCTGCAAAGCATGGCTTTGACGATTCGCTCAGTGGCGTTCCCGGTCCCGGGCGGATTGGGCGTTCAGGAAACTGGTTATGTTCTGGTCGGCAATCTTCTGGGCATTCCCGGTGAAACGGCTTTTGCCCTATCTTTGATTGCGAGAGTGCGGGAGCTTGGCGTCGGCATTCCCGGGCTGATCGCCTGGCAATTAATCGAGGGGCGACGGTTGTTACGGGGACGATCGGTTTCAAGTGAGCGATAAAGTGGGAGCGTAGCAAGAGCCCGACGCAGAGCTTTAAATCGTTTGTTTGCTTTCGCGGTCTTCGCAAAATTGGTTCGAACATTCCACCAGATGACGGCCAGACCGGTCGGAATGACGAGCTGCTTTCTCAACGTGCGCACGACTTCGAAATTGTCATAAGCGCGGAGGAAAGTCAGCGCGAAGGGCAACCATCGTTGGTCTGGCACCCGATCAACCATGTCGAGTAAAAACACGAGCAGGTCATCGGCATGCCGCTCCTTCTCGCCGAGCGAGCCCTCGTGCATGATTTCGAAGTCAATCAATCGAGCGCGGCCAGTCTTTTTATTGTAGATCACATTCGGCATCGACGCATCGCCGTGGGACCATCCGCCGTCGAGCTCATCGACATGCATTGCGTGCGCGCGGCGATACTCTCGCGCGGCCGCCCGCAGCATCTGCTGCGTCAGCGTGTGCGCGTTCATGTGGTCCCAGAGACTGCGGCCCGGCAATTTATCTTCAACGATGGTACGCGCATCAGTGCCGGTCGCGCGAAAACGATCGCCGTTGAGCATTTGAAAACACTTTGTTTCCCAGCGTTGCCACTCCCGTACCTTGCTTACGTAGCGAATGTGCGTGTTGGCCAGGCGGAAATAGAGATTGATCAAATCCGCGACGCCTTCACCATAAACATTCCGCCGTTTTACAATGACGGGCCGGCCCCGCCGCACCTTTTCCGTGATCGAATTGATCTTCAACGACTCAACGAATGACGTCGCCGCGTCCGATATATTATCGGGTATAAAACGATCGAAGAGTTCCGTCGCTTTTGCGATGCTGATTTCGCTGATGCCCAGATTCAACATTGGTTTGCCCTTGACCCTCGTTTCAGCTTCGCTCGCGGTTTAGACGAATCTCTCACGCTGTAATTCAACAATCGCGCCTGCTCCGCAGCGCGGAGGCTACAATTTAATCGTTTCGCCGACCTTCAGCACCCGAAGCTCGGTTTTCACTTCGCGTTTCTTCAATTCCTCGCCGAATGCTTCCGGCGTCCCAGTTAACACTGGAAACGTGCCGTAGTGCATCGGAATTGCGATACGTGGCCCGACCAGATTCACCGCCTCGGCCGCGCGGGCCGGCCCCATCGTGAAATGATCGCCGATGCAGACCAGCATGATGTCGATTTTGTGAAAGCGCGAAACCAGCGCCATGTCCGAAAACAAGTCAGTGTCGCCGGTGTGATAAAAAGTCGGGCCATTGCGAAGCGCGACGATTAGACCGCTTGGATTGCCGCCGTAAATCGGCGGCGAATTGTCATCCCTTGTTACGCCCGCGCCGTGCCACGCCGGCACGAACGTCACCGAGACTTCGCCGTCTAGGAGATGGAGCGTGCCGCCGAAATGACCGGTCATCGCGATGTCTGCCAATTCGTTCGGATAACCGAGAGCTGTCACCATCGCCGCCGAAAGATCGAATGTCGCAACCAGTTTCGCCCTCGTTATCTTCCCGATCTCAACCGCGTTCCCCACATGATCCGAATGTCCGTGTGAAAGCAAAATCAGATCGACATTTTTCAGCGCGGCCAGCGTCTCTTTGCCTTTGTCAAAAACGGGGTTGGTCAGCCAAGGGTCGATTAAGAGCGTTTTTCCGCCAGGAGTAACGATTTTGAAGCCGGATTGCCCATACCAGGTCAGTTGCGTTTGCGCCATGGTTTCACCAAAACGAAAAGACGCGGTTGAGCAAAACATTTTCCTGAGCGAAGACAAAGATCGCCCCATGGCTATGCCTGAAGAATATTTGGCAGCGACGGATCCGCGGATGGCCGCACTCATCGCACGCTCGCTTCGTTACAATGTGAAGCCGGGGCGATTGATCCGGCCGTTCGATGCGCTGGCCGAGTCGATCGCCTATCAACAATTAAGCGGAAAAGCTGCCGCGACCATTTGGAAGCGTGTCCGCGCGCTCTATCCACGAAAGAAATGGCTCGATCCGCAGTCTGTTCTTGAAACGCCGGACGAAAAGTTACGCGCGGCTGGGCTTTCCCGAAACAAAGTTGCCGCGCTCAAGGACCTGGCCGCTAAAACGATCGATGGAACCGTGCCGGGCGCGCGAGCATTGGCGAAGATGAGCGATGACGAAATCATCGCCCGATTAATCACGGTCCGCGGCATCGGGCGTTGGACAGTTGAGATGCTGCTCCTTTTCGATCTTGGTCGGCCCGATGTGTGGCCGGTGGACGACTACGGCGTGCGTAAAGGTTTCGCGAAAACTTTCGGTCGCAGAAAGCTTCCGAAGCCGAAACAGCTGATGAAGTTCGGTGAAAAATGGCGGCCCCATCGCTCCGTCGCGGCCTGGTATTTCTGGCGCGCTCTCGATAACGACGGTCGAGCCTAACGTTGACTTTGTCGGCGGCGCTTACTAAAACGCCGGAATTATGGCGATGATCCACGTAAATCGGGGCGCAACAAGTCTGGGCGCATTTCCGGAGGAACAAGTTCGCGAAGGAATTCGCGCCGGCCGCTTTCTTGCCAGCGATCTCGGTTGGAAGGAAGGCATGGCGAGTTGGCAACCGCTTTCCCAATTTGCGGAGTTCGCCGGCGACTTCGCCGCCTCGCCGGCTCCGAGCGCTCCTCCTCCTCAAGCTCCAACCGCTCCGGCAATGACCGCGCCGAGTGCAGGATCGACATCTGCGCCGCGAAGCGGATTGCCGTGGGACGAGCGTCACAGCAAAGGGTTGTTTCAAGGTTTCATCGAAACCTTGCAAATGGTCCTGACCCGCCCGAGCGAAGCTTTTACCGCGATGAGACGTGAAGGCGGACTGGGTGAACCGCTGCTTTATGCAATCATCGGCGGAAGCTTCGGGTTAGTTTTCTATTTCATCTACCAGTTAGCCTTTCAATCACTTGGAGTTTTTGCCAACAGGCCCAATCCGCTTGCCCATCTCATTGGTGCGGGCATTGGCGGCGTGATCCTGATAATTTTTGTTCCCGTCCTGGTTGCGATCGGCGTTTTTATTAACGCCGCCATTTTGCATGTCTGTTTAATGATCGTAGGCGGAGCGAAACAGCCGTTTGAAACGACATTCCGAGTAATTTGCTTCGCCAGCGGGTCTGTATTTCCACTGATGGTTGTCCCGTTATGTGGCGGTGTGATCGCGGGAATATGGGACATTGTCCTTCGTTGCATCGGCCTTGCTCGCGCGCATGAGACCGATACCGGCCGCGCTGTGTTGGCTGTGTTGCTTCCGGTGATCGTGTGCTGCTGTGGTGGGTTCCTCTGTATAATGATGCTCGGTGGATTTGGCGCCCTCATGCATGCGAACCAGTAAGCGATGGCGATGCAACTGACGCGTCGCCCTCTCGCGCCGAATGAGCTCGATCACGAGTTAATCTGGCTCAGCGTGTCGCTTGGCTCGCTCGCGGTCGCCGCCGGCTGGTTTGCGCTTCGATTGCCATGGCCGCATTGCGTCTTTTTGGAGATCACGGGGCATCCGTGCATGACTTGTGGCGCGACTCGGGCAGCCATCGCATTCTTCCATCTCGATTTCTGGAGCGCGTGGAAGTGGAACCCACTTGTTTTTGCCGCTCTCTGCGGCTTGTCGATCTTCGACGCTTACGCTTTTACCGTTTTGATAATTCGCGCGCCCCGTTTGCGCATCGTCCAATTCACTCCGACGGAAAAAATCCTTGTCCGCTTGATCGTGGTCGCCTTGCTGCTCTCGAACTGGATTTATCTGCTCTCGCGCCCTCGCGGGTTATTTTAATTGCCGAGCTTCGTTTCAAACCCGCGAGCTCGGAGTTGCTCAACGCGCGCCATTGCCTGCGCGGCAAATCTCCCAGCCGCAGACTTCCAATCCGCACCCGCACGAGCCGTTTCACTTCGTAACCGACCGCATAAAACATGCGCCGGATCTGTCGATTAATTCCCTGGCGAAGGATCACGCGCAATCGCGTCGGTCCTATTGAATGGATCCGCGCCATTTGAGCGCGCTGGCCATCCAGGAATATTCCGCGCACGAGTTTCGGTGCGTGCACGCTCTCCCATTGTCGATCTAACGTGACCTCGTACTCTTTCTCGATTTTGAAACGCGGGTGAGTCAGGCGCTGTGCGAGGTCGCCGTCGTTCGTTAACAGAAGCAATCCTTCACTCTGGGTGTCGAGCCGGCCAATATTAAAAAGACGGGGAAACTTTGGCGGCAGCAAATCAAAAATCGTGTCGCGCGCGCGGGGATCGCTTCGGGTCGAAACAAATCCAGCCGGCTTATGCAAGGCAATGGTCATGGCGCGCTCGAGATGCACCAGCTTGCCGTCAATTTTTACATGGTCGCGCTCGTCCGGTTGCGCGCTGAAATTTGTGCAGACGCGGCCGTTGATCGTTACGTGTCCGGCAGCGATCAATTCATCACATTTTCGCCGTGAACCGATGCCGGCTGCGGCAAGGAACCGGTTAAGACGCATGGCAGAGGTTGAGATGTTGAATCGTTGAGAAGTTGAGCAATTCCACTCAACCACTCAACATCTCAACTGCTCAATAGTTGCTTCAGGCGTCGGGCTTCGTTTTTGGAAGACCGATAACTTTGCGGCCTTCTTTCCATTGGCCGCGTTTCTTGAGCAGTTCGACCCGCTCGAAACGCTTTAGAACATTGCGTTTCGCGACGATCGTGCTGGCTCCTCTGAGACTTCGATGCTGTGACATAGGGCGGAAATGAGCGCCAAAGCTAGCGCGCCGCGGAGAAATTTCAAATGCCCGGTCAATCGCCGTTTCTACAGCTGATTGCTAAGGATGACGCATCGACCAGCGGCCATCATCTGGTGATAGATATGAAAGCGCGTCGTCAAGAGCCCCTGCCAGTGCGGGACGCGTTCTTGTCTGATGATCAGAAAAATTCCCTGGGGATCGCCCCAGTGCCGAAGAATGGCCTCCTCGTTAATTGAGACGTTCGCGCCGCCGGCAATGTGCATCTCGTCGTCGACGGGCTCGTTCACCAGATAAAAGTGGCGATGCAAATAGAAAACGAGGCTGCTTGCGTCATCCAGTTCGCCTTCATAGACCACAGCATCTTTGTCAGCGAGGCGGCTTTCTAAAAAGCGAGCCGCATCAGCAAGTGAAAATTGTGGCGCCATCCGTGCCACGGCATCCGCCAGCGAAAGGGTAATTGGCACCAGTGCCGCGGCCAAAACGCTCAAACAAAGTCGCAGCCGGTGTTTCGTTTCCAGGTAAGCAGCGATGATCGACGCCACGATTAGGGAAATGGCAATGACAACCAGCATCGGACGCAAAATTCCCCATGCCGAGGGTGGTAGCGTTTGTAACGCATCCCATGTTGTCCAACTTCCATCTCCGTTTTGGTCGTAACCTTTGCCGGCTTGCAGCAAGTGAGGTTGGAACAGCGCCAGCAAACCCGCGGCGACGCCCGTTAGTCCGATCAGGCTCGTGCCGAGAAGATGCCATCGTTGCGATAATCTTTCCCACGCGGTCGCGGCAAAAATAGCGAACGCGCTCCACATGCTCATTGAATAATAATCCTGTCGTTGCCCGATGATCACGATGGGTAGAAAGACCACCGCCATCCAACACAACGGCAAAGCCTCGGCGAATTCCAAGTCCCGCGGCCGAATGACTTTTCGCCAGGCAACGATCGCGCCCGGAATGATCGCGATCGACCAGGGGAACCACCAAATACAATGCATCCAAAGAAATTGGAGGCGTGGGACTCCGTTATCGCTGCCGGGAACGTTGGAAAAGGAACGCAGGTGTCCCAGCCATTCGACCTGCAAGAGTTGCCGCAAAAATCCAGGAAAATGCAGTTCGGTCGCGACGTACCAGGGCAGAAACAGAATCACGAAGACTGACAGGTAGGCCCAATGGAAAAGACGTCGGAAGCGCAGGCCTGCTTCGCGGAAAAAAAATCCGAGGAAAATAAAAATTGTGAGCGGGTAAATTAAGCCCAGCAAACTTTTCGTCAGGCAAGCCAGCGCGCAGCAAATCCAGAAGCCGAGAAACCAAAGGGTGCGTCTTTGCCGCCGTTGATAACCACACGCTCCGCAAAAAACTGCGCCGGCGATAAACGCGCTGAACACCGGTTCGGGCATGATGACGCGCCCGAGCAACGATGTGCCGCAGCTACAAAGAAAAATCAGACCGGCAAAAAATCCGCGCCAGTAGCCTCCTAATTTCTCACCGATCAGGAAAGTGAGTGCGGCGCTTGCGATCGTTGCCAGTCCGATCGGCAAGCGCGCGGCGGCGGAATTGATCCCGAAAATCTTGAAAGAGCCGATGATGAGCCAGTAAAGCAGCGGCGGTTTCGGCAGCCGTGGTAGGCCGTCATTCGTTGGCCAGAGCCACTGATGGGTTTGAATCATTTCGCGGGCAGCGCCGGCGTACTGCCCTTCGGTGTGTCCGTAGAGATCGCCCCAGCCGATCGTCGTAAGATGAAGCAGCGCCGCGAGCGCGATCAGCGAAGCAAATAGCGCGTGACGCAACGGAGGCGGAGGCAACGCCGGCGGATCAAGCAGCGCATCCTCAATACTGAACGTGCGAGTACCGGCGGTCATCGCGCTAATCGTTAGTCCGTATTCGCAGGAGAGCGATATTTTTCCCAATCGGATGGCAACGGCAAAAGTTTCGCCTCCGGCATTTCAATTAGGGCCAACGTTTGCCGGCATTCGGCGATCAAGCTCTCATCCGACGGACGCGTGATTCGAAACGCGCACCAAAATCGCGCCCGTTGCAAATCATCAAGCCAGCCATCGATCACGAGTCGATCGCCCAATTTCGCCCCGCGGCGGCAATCGATCTCGGTCCGGACAACCACCGGATATCTTTGTGTTTCCGCCATTTCGGCGAGAGGAAGCCCGAGCTCCTCCGCAAGCAGCGTCCGCGCGATTTCGATGAAACGGAGGTAAGCGATGTTCGAAACAACACCGCCGCAATCGGTGTCGAAGAACATCACCTGCACTTCTGTGCGTATCCGTGGCTCCTTAGAATTCATCGTAAGATCGACATCACCGCCTTCACGACTTCCGGAACAGCGATTTCTTTCATGCAGCGAAAATCGATCGGACAGTCACGTAAGAAACACGGACTGCATTCAACGTGATGTCGAACAATCGTGTGGCTACTCCCCAACGGACCAGTGAGAGCCGGTTCGGTCGAACCGAAGACGGCGACGACTGGGACACCGAGCAATGCCGCGAGATGCATCGTTCCGGTGTCGTTTGTCAAAAGCGCGCGACAATCGCGTAGCTCGGCAATCAATTCGTCCAAAGTCGTTTGACCGATTCGATTCACACAATTTTCGCCAAGAACGCTGGAGATCGTGTCGCCAATGGCTTTATCTTTGCCCGTCCCAAACAAAATCCATCTGGCATTTGATTGCGCGGAAATCGTAGCCGCCGCTTCTGCAAAACGCTCGGGTAACCATCGCTTGGCCGGGCCGTACTCCGCGCTTGGACAAAGACCGAGAAACTTCTGGTTTTTGCTATTCGACCTTTGGGGTAGTGCCGCCTGCGCGCCGCGCGTAAGATCGACATCCGCGCCGCAATCGTCGGCGATTCGCAAAAACCGAGCCGCGTGATGTTCGGGCGGACCCGAACGACGCGGTTCGCGGACGATTTGATTTAATAGCCAGCTTCGCGAGTGACCGCGGTAGCCGACTTTTCGCGGAATTCGCCATGCTTCCAGCGCCACGCGGAGCGAATTTGGAAATAAGATTGCAACGTCGAATCTTGCTTGTCGCGCGATCAAGCGAGTCGCGCTGAAAAGAGATTTGTTAGGTAACGACAAAATGTCGTCGACTTCTGAAATCAATTTCCACATCGGCGCGATTTTTGCGGGCGTGAGAATCGTAACATGCGCGTCCGGGCGACCGTTTTTGATTGCGCGCACCGTCGGCACACTCATGACCGCGTCGCCCAGCCAATTGCTGCTGCGAATGAGGATCCGGAACGGTTTCAATTGTTGGGCCGGCAAATTTTTCGGGAGATAAACGCCGCGTTTGTAACGCGCGAGAAGGAAATTGGGCCGCGGCGTTTTCCAACGGTTGTGCAGCCAAAAACCGTCTTCCGGGGCGCGACGAATCTGCGTTTCAATCAGTTCATTCGCCTTCGCTGTCATTGCTTCGACCGAATCGCCGGCGGCATCGATCCGATCCGCGAACACCATCTTCCAACGGCCGGGCCCTTCGGTATAAATTGCGGTGCCGAGCAATGCGGCACCGGTCCGTTTGGTCAAGAGCGCGGGGAGGGAGGTGGTCGAGGCCAGTTTTCCAAACAAAGGCACCCATAAACCTTGGTCGCCGGCATGTTGATCACTCAATATTCCGATAGCGCCGCCCCCGCGAAGCAGCTCGATTGCTTTTTGAAAACCTTCGCGCCGATCGAAAAGTTCGACTCCGGCGCGAGCGCGCAATGCGCGCACATGGCGGTCGATGTATCGATTCGCCAGGGGCTGGTAAATTGTGCTGTTGCGAACGAAGCCAATAACAGGGGGAAACATTTGCGCCTGCAGCTCCCAATTGCCGATGTGACTTAAGACGAAAACTACCGGCCGACCGCTCCTCAGTTCGCGTTCCGGCGCCTCCGCGTTCTCGACCTTGACCCGCTCGCGCACTTTTTCGAGCGGCATGGCCGCGAGTTTTAACCCGCAAAGAAGATTCGCCCCAAGCCGTTGAAAATGCTGGCGGACAATGCGGCGTATTTCCCGTGATGACTTCTCCCCGCCAAAAGCGATCTCGATGTTCCGGAAAGCCAGTTGTCGATATTTCGGAAGCAGCAGCCATCCGCCGAAACCAAGCGCTCTTCCCAACGCGCACAAAAGGCGCAACGGGAATAAACTCATCAGGGCGAAGCCTGCGCGGTAAATAAGGTAAACCAAATACTCGAGCATCGATTTCGGCCAGCGCGCTTGCCGAACGCGTCCAGCGTAAATTTGCCTGCGCATGGCTGCAATGAATATAATGTGGCGGTCAGGCCAGAGCTTCGTTAGGCATGTAAGCGGCTCTGCCAAACAACAATGAACAAGAAAGATTTGTGGGTCGGCCTTAATGAGCGTGCCAGAAAAGGGCTCACACCGCGCAACTACAAAACCGGTACGCTCGCCCAGCGAATCGCCGAATCGGGTGTGGATGCGGGCGAACTGGCCGCGGGTCGCGGCAAAACCGAATTAAAGAAGGTTTGGATCCCGGGCGTTGAAATTTTTTCCAGAGAGATTCATCCCCAGCGCCACCGCGGCAGTTTTGGCGAGTTGGCGCGCGAAGCGCAGGGAGTTCTCGGAAAGATCAAGCTTTGGCCGCGACAATGGTCGGCCGCGCGGATGTTCGCAAACAGCGCGAAAGGGTTTCACATTCATCCGCCAAGCATTCCGGAGGACACAACCGCGGAAAAATGGTTCCGCCGCTTGTTTATCAATCAGCCACAGAACTATTCGCTTCGCCCGTACGGCCGCGAACAATGGGACATCATGTTTTTTCTCCAGGGCCGCGCTGAGATTTTCCTGCGTGACGTGCGCGCAGGTCTTCCGGCGCGTAGCATGCGTTTTTTTGTAGACGGAGACAATCACCGGAGCCGCAACAACGTCGGCGTGATAATTCCTCCGGGGGTGGCGCATGCAATTCGGGCCGAAGGTTCGGAAGACGTGATCATGGTTTACGGAACGAGCACAACGTTCCAGCCGGAATTCGAAGGCCGCATCGTCAGCGAAATTGAAACCGCGGAGCTGCCGGAATCCTGGCGAAAATTTCTCTCCTCTTAAGTCCGCCAAACACGCGAAACAACGCCAAAAATAAGCCAGCAACTTCTGAGTCTAGGAACTGTGAGTGGCGTCTTTTCGCGTTTTTAGCGGATTGATTAAAATCCGTTTCATCCGCGTAATCCGCGGTTAATTAATTCTCGAATGAAGCGGCAATTTAATCCGGCTGAGCTTGAGTTGATGGATCGGCCGCAGCCGATTTCAGCCGAGCTGGAGCGTGACCTCGAAAACATCCGCGCACTCAATCGCTGGTTTGGGAGTTACGCACTGATCTCGATGTTTCTCAGCCGTTGGATCAAACCCGCCTCGCGCTTGCGAATTGTCGATCTTGCAACCGGCTCGGGCGATATTCCGCGCTTGATCGCGGAGTACGGACGCAAGGTTGGCGCCGAGTTGCGCATCGATGCTTTGGATCGACAATCCGCGACTCTCGAGATCGCGAGAAGACTCAGTGCCGGTTATCCGGAAATCACTTTTGTGGAAGGAAACCTTTTGGGATGGGACCCAACCGAGCCGTGCGATTTGGTCTTGTGCACTTTAGCGCTTCATCACTTTAGCGACGACGACGCGGTGCGTGTGCTCCAACGTTGTCGAGGGCTCTCGCGCAAGTATGTGCTAGTGTCCGATTTGCGGCGCGGCTGGGTTGGCACAATCGGCGTACATCTTTTGACGGCGACCATGTTTCGCGAACCGATGACCAAATACGATGGACGATTGTCTGCTGCTCGCGCGTTTTCATTTTCTGAAATGAATCAGTTGGCGCAGCAAGCGGGCTGGACAAATTTCGGTCACGAAACTTTTCCGTTTGCCCGTCAGGCGATCTGGCTCGAAGCGCGATGAAGATTTTAAAGACGATTCGTGATGCGCAGAGCGAGGCGACAAAACCGCCTCGCGTTCTCGTCCCGACGATGGGCGCGTTGCACAAGGCGCATGGTGAGTTGATTCGAGTAGCGCGCCAGACAGCGGGCAAGGATGGCGAAGTGGTCGTCAGCATTTTTGTAAATCCGCTGCAGTTTGAACCAGGCAGCGATTACGAGCGTTATCCGCGACCGGAGAAGGAGGATGAAGAATTCTGCCGGACATTGGGTGTCGATCTTTTGTTTCGACCGGCGTCCGAGCAAATGTATCCGAAGGACGGCTCAACGCTTGTCATTGAAGGGAAATTGTCGATTGGCCTCGAAGGTCGTTCACGGCCGGGGCATTTCCCGGGCGTTTGTACCGTCGTGGCGAAATTGTTCAACATCCTGCAGCCGGACGCGGCCGTGTTTGGCGAAAAAGATTTCCAACAACTCGCCATCATTCGCCGAATGGTGGGCGATTTGAATTACAAGATCGATATTGTCGCGATGCCAACAGTGCGGGAGGAGGACGGACTCGCTTGCAGCTCACGTAACGCGTATTTGAATCCTGAAGAACGCAGACAGGCTCCGGTTTTGCGGAACGGTTTGTTGGCGGCAAAAGATTCCGGAAAGAAATCCGCGAAGGAAATTATCGATCTTACACGAAAGATAATCAGTGAAGCGCCGCTGGCGCGAATCGACTATATCGAGATGGTGGACGCGCGAACTTTGCAGCCGATCGAATTCGTTAAGTCGAATTCGCTTCTCGCAGTCGCGGTTTTCTTTGGGAAAACCCGTTTGATCGACAACATTGTGTTGGGATGAAGGAATACGATTTCGTCGTGATTGGGAGCGGGATCGCCGGATTAAGCTTTGCCTTGAAAGCGGCGAAGCACGGTTCAGTTGCGGTCATTACCAAACGAAAAGGACCCGACACCAATACGGCGTGGGCGCAGGGCGGAATCGCTTGTGTGACGAGTGATGAAGATTCGTTTGAACTTCATGTGCGCGACACGCTCGAAGCCGGCGCGGGCCTATGCGACGAAAACGTGGTCCGCACCATTGTGACCGAAGCTCCGGCGCGAATTCAGGATTTGGTCGAGCTCGGTATGCAATTCGACGAACGCGAGGTCTGCGGCCATCGCGAATTCGATCTCGGTCGCGAAGGCGGACACTCGAAGCGTCGCGTCTTGCACGTTCGCGACGTGACGGGCAAGGAAATCGAGAACGCCTTATTGAGCGAACTCGGCCGGTCCCGCAATGGTGGGGTCGATCTTTTGGAAAATCACATGGCGGTCGATTTAATCACAGCGGCCAAGCTCGGTTATGCGGCCGAAAATCGCTGCCTTGGCATTTACGTGCTCGACGAGAACAGCGGCAAGGTGGAGACGATTCGTTCGGACCGGATCGTTCTCGCGACTGGCGGTTGCGGGAAGGTTTATCTCTACACAACGAATCCAGACATCGCGACCGGCGACGGCGTCGCGATGGCCTGGCGCGCGGGCGTGACGATCGCGAATATGGAGTTCGTCCAATTTCACCCGACTTGTTTGTTCCATCCGAAAGCGAAATCGTTTTTGATTTCGGAAGCGGTGCGAGGCGAAGGCGGGATTTTGCGGAACAATCGCGGCGAAGATTTTATGCAACGCTACGATCCGCGTGGTTCGCTGGCGCCGCGGGACATCGTCGCGCGGGCGATTGACGCCGAGATCAAACGCTCCGGCGCGCAATGCGTTTTTCTCGATATCACCGACAAGCCAGTGGAGTTTTTGCGCGAACGGTTCCCAAACATTTACGAGACCTGTTTGCGTTTTGGAATCGATATGACCAAGCAGCCAATTCCGGTGGTGCCGGCAGCGCATTATCAATGCGGCGGAATTAAGACCGACGTGAACGGCGCGACGAGTTTGCCCGGTTTGTCCGCGATCGGCGAAGTGGGCTGCACCGGATTGCACGGCGCTAATCGTTTGGCGAGTAACTCACTGCTGGAAGGTTTGGTTGTCGCACACCGCGCATGCGAAGCGATGCTGCAGGAACGCCGGCCATCGCGGGTGACGCCAATCTCCCTGCCCGAGTGGCAATCGGGCGACGTGCAGAATGTCGATGAACTGGTGGTGATTTATCATAATTGGGACGAAATCCGGCGGCTGATGTGGGATTACGTCGGGATTGTGCGGACGGACAAGCGGCTCCAGCGGGCGAGCGCGCGGTTGCGCAATCTTCAGCGCGAGATCCGGGAATTTTATTGGAACTTCACGGTGTCGGTGGACCTTTTGGAACTGCGCAATCTGGCCACAGTGGCGGCGTTGATCGTTGATTCGGCATTGAGTCGCAAGGAAAGCCGCGGTTTGCACTACACGCTCGATTATCCGGAGCGAGAAGATCGACAATTTCGGCGCGACACATTGCTCAGCCGCGGGTAAGGATGGAACGGATAGTGCTTTACGAATTGTAACCGCCACCGGCGCTGGTTTTTCCATAATGAAAAGGCCTTGCGTGAGGTGGGAAAATCGGATACAAACAGGCCACCCTTTGGCCATGAAACGAATCATTGCCCTCTTACTCCTGACCGGCGCCTTTGGGGCGGTGCGAGCTGAGGAGCAATCGAGTTCCCCTTACGCGACCGCGGCCGACTTTGCCAAGTATGCGATGAAGCTGCGCGAGCAAGCGCTGCTTAAAGTTGAACCGCAGGTGTTTGTGCCGACCAGTTCTCGGCCGGCCGTCCAGCGTTTTGCTTGGAAAACAAACATCGTGACCACCGTCTTCTGGATTGGGGAACAAGCCGGCGGGAATAATCCGGTGCCAAACTTCCGCAGCTCGTGGGATTTGAATTGGCAGGGCAATTATGGCGGTTTCGATAATCCCGAGAAGTCCGATCGGCGTAACTACATTCCGGTCTCTTTCGTTCCCCGGCAGAATCCATTTTACTGCGCATTACCTTACAACGACGTGACCCACGGCCAATTTAAGCCAGAAGCGCCGCTGGTGATTCCCTGGTTCAAACAATCTTATATGGGGCAGGGGCAATCAGTTTGCTGGCATCACTGGATCGCGATTCGTAAAGGCAATCGCACCTGCTACGCGCAATGGGAAGATTGCGGTCCATTTCGCACCGACCATTTCCAATATGTTTTTGGTAACGAGCGCCCGAAGCCGAACCTCAACCACGGCGCCGGCTTGGATGTTTCGCCGGCGGTTCGTGATTATCTTGGACTACAACCGACCGACGTGACTGATTGGCAGTTCGTGAACACTCAGGACGTGCCGCCGGGACCGTGGCGAAGCTATGGCGACAACAATCATTTCGTCATCGCGCGTCGCCAAGCCGAACAGCGTTTGGTCCAGCAGGGCGGCAACAGCGGCAACTCCAAGAAGTAATCACCTCGGGCCCGGCCGCTTTTCTCAGCCAAGCCGGGATTTCACTTTGGTAAGCTTCGTTTCTAATTCATCCGCGCGTTCGGACCACGGTTGGTAGCGTCGCAGATGTGTCTGGCAGATTTCGGTGAGACTCCGGAACTTTTTAACCATTTCGGCGCAGAACGACTCGATCGCTTTCGCGAATTGTTTCTCGAGCGTTTGAGTGAACTCGGTCCGTTTTGGAGACAATTGCCGCTCATAGTCGCGCAGCACCTTTCGACGATGATTGAAGGCCAGGAAAATCGCAGCGATAGCGGCCATTCCTGCGACCATGAGCGCTGCCATCGCTACGATCGGGCTTCGCTCTCTGGCCAGACCCGCCACCGTTCCGGCAATGATAATTGTCGCGACAACAATGCGCAGTGAAATCGAAGTCTGCGAATAAGATCGGCCGAGTCGTTCCTGAAGCGCTTTGCCGGCGAGAATGTCGATGAACGCGGTTTGAATCGATTCTGAAAGCTCCCGTCGTTGGCCGGCGAAATCCGGGACGCTTTGCCGCGCTTGCTTTTGCAAATCGGCGGACAATCGATTTTCGAGAAGGTCCTGCATTTGTGGCCAGAGGCCGCGCAAATCCGCTTCCAGCGTTCTGATCGCCTTTTCCATTTGCGGCTGCATCAACTGTCGCAGCTGGGTCTCGAGTTTTGAATGCAACTCATCCTGACCAGCCGTCCGGCGCCAGATGAGGCCAAAGCTGCGCCACCAACTTTGACCCCGGCGAAGAAGTTGCGCGCGCTCCTTGGTTGTCTCGTCATAGGCGCGCTCAACTTCGCGCACGAGCGTGGTCGTTTGCCGGAGCATTTGCTCGCGACGCGTCTCCAGTAACCTGTCGAGACGATCGAGCACGGCCATGTCCGCTGAAATTTTATCCAGGAACACCCGAATTTCACGATTCAAATCGTCCAAAGCGACACGCGTAGCCTGAAAGGTGGAACGCAGTTTCAACATTCGCGTGCTCGATTCGGTAACGATGAAATTGATCTGTTCTTCCAACGGCGCGAACGCGCTCTCTTCCCAAAGTTTTTCCTTATCCAGGCCGCTTGTCCTCGCCAGCAAAGCCTTTCGCGCAGACACAGCGAAGATCGGCGGGACGAAGCCGAGTCGGCGCATGGCAGTGTCTTGCAGATGTCGATGGATCACGTCGATTTCGGTTGGCTCACGCAAATCAATTTGCTGGAGCACGAAGATCACGTTTTTGAGCCAGGTTTTTTGCAGGAAATCGAGAAATTCCCAGTTCGACTGCGTCCATGGATTTGCTACTGAGAAAACGAAAAGAACGATGTCGGCGCGGGGCATGAAATCTTCCGCCACCATTTGATGCTCCTTCACCATCGTGTTGGTGCCGGGGGTATCGACGACATTGAAATCGCGCAGAAACGGGATCGGCAGATAGCGTTCGGTCAATTTCGATGAAACCTTGGTCGATTTCTCTTTCGGTCCGTAGCGAAAAATGTAAACGCGGTCGGTCGCCGGCAGGACGTCGACTTTGGCAAACTCACTGCCGAAAAGAGCATTTAGTAACGAAGACTTGCCGGATTTCACTTCGCCGACAACGACAAAGAGCAATGGCTCACTGTTGTCGCGCAAAAGTGCTTGCAGGGTGTTGAGCTCTTCAGCCGGCCGCTCCATCTCCGAGCCAAGGTTAATTAATCCGGTGAGTCCGCTTTCCAGCTCGTCCTTGAGCTGCAGATATCGGTCGGCGATCATGCCGGCAAAATCAGTTCTGGGGCGCGGGAGAGGGGCCTGTCGATTTTGTCGTCGTCGATTTCGGCGAAGGCGATGGCTTCGGTGGAAGCGGCGTTTTCATCGCAATTAGTTCAGAGACAGTCACGAACTTGAAGCCTTTTGCTTCAAGTTGGCTCAGCACGCATGGCATCGCCTCGATTGTGCCGGGATGAATGTCGTGCGCTAAAACGATGGACCCGGCCCGGGTGTTTTTCAGGATGCGATTGCAAACGACGCTCGCTCCCGGTCGTCTCCAGTCTAACGGATCAACATCCCAAAGCACGATTCTGTAACCGAACTCCTGGTTGATCCATTTTTTTTGACGCGCCGTGATCGAGCCATATGGCGGCCGCAGCAAAGTGGGCCGATTGTCAGTTGCGCCACGAATAGCGTCTTCGGTTTTGCGCAATTGGCCGCGAACTCCGTCGTCCGACATCTTGGCGAGGTTTGGATGTGACCAGCTATGGTTCGCGATTTCATGTCCCTCCCGCACCTCTCGCGCCACAATTTCTGGGTTCTCAGCTACGTTTTGGCCGATCAGGAAAAAAGTGGCTTTAATGTGATGAGCCGCAAGCAAATCAAGTAGCTTGGGGGTCAGTTTCGTGCTTGGGCCGTCGTCAAAAGTCATTGCAATGTAAGGGCCATCAACGTGGACCCAATCAAAAGTTATTCCCGGCTCGATCGTTGCCGCAGGCCCTGGTTTTTCGCCGGTTGGCGACGCAACGGCGTCATCGGCATGAACGGCGGCAATTCCGGCCGAACTGATTAGACAAAAAAGGAGAAAACGAATATTGAGCATGAATTTTTACGACTGCGCCAAACTTTCGCTGTATCTAGCAGAGGCGTCTCGTAACGCAAGGTGCGTCGACTCCGATCGCGGTACCAGATGTCCATCTTCTCTAAGGAAAAATCTGATTCTCATTTTTTCCCGGAGTAAGGGCGTGCCATGGCAGCCATCCTGCTCCGACATTCTTCAGGGACCGAGCATGCTCGCGCATGACTTGGTCGAATGAGTTTGGGGAACATTTCATATTTCCAGAAATGAGAATACTGCTTGTGGAAGATCATCCGGAAAGTCGCAGGACTTTGCAGCGGTTGATCGAACGACGCGGCCATGAAGTTGTCGCCGTTGGCAGCTCCGAAGAAGCCGAACTTGAGCTGGGAAAGCAATCCTTCCCGTTTCTGATTTTGGATTGGATGTTGCCCGGGAAGAGCGGTGTTGAACTTTGCCGGGAATTGCGCACGGCACCGAACGGCGACGAATTTTTCATCCTCTTGGTCACGGCGCGTGATGACCCGCAGGCCTTGGAACAGGCGCTTGAGGCCGGGGCAAATGATTACCTGATTAAGCCACTCGACTCGGCGCGATTGAATGTGCGGCTCTCGGTCGCGGAGCGGCGCATTCGTGCGCTGATCGAACGTAATCAGGCACGGGCTGAGTTACAGGAAACGGTCAGAAAAATGACCGACATTCTTGAGAAAACAAACGACGGATTCTTCGCCGTGGATCGAGACTGGAAATTTACCTTCGTCAATCCACAGGCCGAAAAACTTCTGGAACGTCGGCGCGAAGACCTGATCGGCAAAGACTTCTGGATCGAGTTTCCGGAATTTACCCGGGACGTTTTCGGAAAAAATTATCGGCGGGCAATGTCCGAACAGGTAGCAATCGAATTCGAAGCGAGTGACGCGAGCGGTCAAGTCTGGTTTGAACTGCTTGCTTATCCGAGTGGCGGCGGTGTCTCGGTTTTTTTACGAGACGTGACCGATCGCAAGCGCGTTGAAGAAGAACGTTTGACCACGAGCAAATTGGAATCGCTTGGGACATTGGCGGGAGGAATTGCCCACGATCTGAATAACATTCTGACCGTTATTTCGGGCAACATCGGTCTCGCCCAAATCGAAGCGCCGGGCGACTCCGCGAATATGCATTCATTCCTGTCGAGGGCGGGGGAGGCTGCGCAACACGCTGCTCAGCTTTCCAATCAATTGCTGACGTTCTCGAAAGGCGGCACGCCATTAAAACGCGTCGCTTCAATATCCGATCTCGTTAAGCAGGCGGCCGAATTTTCGCTTCACGGATCCAACCTGCGCGCGGATCTGGACATCCCAGACGAGCTTTGGAGATCCGCTGTCGATCCGGTTCAGATCGAGCAAGTGATCAATGCCCTGATCATCAACGCCCGTGAAGCGATGTCGCAGGGCGGAACCGTCCGGGTTTCGGCCAGCAATCTTGAAATCGACGCCAGCTCGGGACTCGCCATCCCGCCCGGCCGCTATATCAAAGTTCAAATCGCGGACAACGGCGGCGGGATTGACGCAAAATCGGTCGGCAGAATTTTTGACCCCTATTTTACAACCAAGCCGACGGCGACCGGGCTTGGCCTATCGATCAGTTATTCGGTTGTGAAAAAACACGGCGGTCTGCTGCAGCTCGAAAACACTTCGCCGGATGGATCGACATTTGCATTTTATTTGCCGGCCACCGACGCCGAGCCACAAGTTCCCGAGTCGACGCTGGCTGATGAGATGTTCAGTTTCAACCATCAGCGTGTTCTGGTGATGGACGATGAAGCGGCGATTCGCGATCTAACCTCGGAGCTGCTTGCTACGCTCGGATACAAAGTGACGGCAGTGCCGGACGGCGCGGAAGCATTAAAAACCTACGAGCTCGCGATGCGGGCCGGCGAAAATTTTGAGGCGGTCATTTTGGACGCAACGATCCGCGGTGGAATGGGTGGCGTAGCGACAATCGAGCGGTTGCGCGATCTCGACCCGAATGTCAGGGCGATCATTTGTAGCGGTTATTCGGACGAAGCAGCCCTGGCGGAATTTCTGACCTATGGTTTTCGGGCGGCGCTACCGAAACCGTTTACCCGGCACGAATTGGCGAATGTACTCCAGTGCGCGTTTGAGGCGGGCAAAGTTTAAACCGCTCGCGGCGCCAAGATAGATCGTCGGGCAAAGGCACTCAGCCTTTGCGCACTTTGTCCAACTCGGCCAGGAAGGCCGCGATGCCGCCGGGGTACAGACCGTCGTAGCGCCAGATGGTTTTGCCTTCGCCATTCAGCACCACAAGAGTCGGGAAACCTTCGATCTGATATCGCTCCGCCAACTCTTGGTTCTGCTTTCTTGTTTCAAGGCTCTGCGATTTGTGCCGCGGAAAATCAACCTCCACTAGAACAAGGTTCTTGCTCGCGTAATCCTTGAATTGGGGCTGCGATAAGATCGCCTTGTCGAGCTGAAAACAAAAGCCGCACCAATCCGAACCAGTGAAGTCCAGGAGCACAAGTTTTTGATTTGCTTGGGCTTCCTCCTGGGCTTTTTTGTAATCGGTTGTCCAGGCCGATTCGGCGCGGGCGCACGCAGGAAACAATAATCCAGACGCGAGCAGACCGGTAAGTAGCAGATTTTTCACGCGCAAAGGTCGATCAATGCAGGCCGCGGTGCAAGTATCCACAGCTAGACCGCAAACATTCCCGATGCGGGGCTTTCCCGCTCAGTCTTTACTTTCGGTCCCGCGTCATGACGCAGGAATCAAACTGCAATTCGCCGCCTAACGAATGTGTCCCGAGACGAGCTTCGTCATCTCGAACATGCTGACCTGGCTCTTGCCGTTGAATACGGCCCGCATCGCGTCGTCGGCGTTGATTTGAGTTCTCTTTGTCTTGTCCTGTAGACCGTTCTTCTTGATGTAGTCCCAAAGCTTCTTGGTGAGCTCGGAACGCGGCAACGGCTTTGAACCAACGATAGCGGCGAGCTTGTCGTCGGGTTGGACTGGTCTCATGAAGGCGGGATTTGGCTTGCGTTTTGAAGGAGTTTTGGTTTTCGGCATACAGGCTGATTAATGCTTCGTTTGCGGCAGAGCAACACTAATTTTCAGGCTTAAAAATTTTTCTTGCTAATTGCACCGGCGCACGACAAGCGCCGCGACATCGTCCCGCGGCGATTCGCTGGCATCGGGCGTGGCCGCTTTCAACATCAACTCCAGCAATGCCTCCGCATTCGTCGCAAAAGGATTGATCATTCCGGCAAGCTGTGTCGGAGTCGATCGTGGCCGGCCAATTTTGGCTGCCCCAAATAATCCGTCGGTGTAAAGCGTGAATGCGTCGCCCGGATTCAAGTCGAGAATGGTTTCGGCGAATTGTGATTGCTCGACTAACCCGAGCGGCGGCGCGGAAGAGCCGATGGCTTCAGTGCCGCGACCGAATCGAGTGACGAGCAATGGCGGATGACCCGCGCCAACCACGCTCGCCTGGCCATTCTTTGCGTCCAGCGCCACACACATTGCGCTCATAAAAGAGCGGCCGCCAAAAATTCCGCGCAGATCAGTGTTCACTGCTTCCATGATCGCACCCGGCCGTTCGTGTTCTGCGTGGCCGTGATGAAATAAGAGTTTAGCAAGAGTTGTCATCAAGGCTGCTGAAGCGCCGTGACCGGTTGCATCGGCGATCCAAAACAACCAGCGGTCATTTTTTATCGGTAGCCAGCCGTAAATATCCCCTCCAACTTCGATCACCGGACGGTAACAGGCGGCGATTTCCCATCCGGGAAGCGTTGGCGGTTTTGGGGGAATCAGCGATTGCTGTGTCAGCCGCGCCGCCGCCAGATCGCGCTCGCGATCTCGCCGCCACGCTTCTAATTCCTGGTTTTGCTGCTGTAATTGCATCCGCAGTGAATGCAGCCGCAGCTGGGTCTCGATCCGTGCGCGCAACACTTCGGCGTTGATCGGTTTGATCACAAAATCGTCCGCTCCGGCGTTGAGACATGTCACCTCGCTTTCGCCGTGTCCAGTCAACATGATTACCGGAATTTGGGCGATCGCCGGGTTCGGATCAGCCCGTAGTCGTTTCAGCGCCTCCGCCCCATCCATCCCCGGCATTTTGAAGTCCATCAAAAGCACGGCTGGTTGCTCTTCATGAACGAGCTTCAACGCGTCGGCCGCGTTGTCTGTCTCGCGACAAACGTAGCCTGTCGCTGCGAGCATTTTCGCCAATAACTTTCGACTGGCTGCGTCGTCGTCGACAATCAGGATTTGTGGGCCGGCCTGCATTACTGCAACAGGTTCGGAAGTCGCCGCCTGGTTGGCTTTTGCAAAATGAATTGCGATTCTGAGGGCACTGGCATTGAAATAGAACCAGTGTAGACTCCGTCCAAGAAAATTATGAAATTGTGGCTCTCGCTGGCGCTGCTTCTTGCGTTCTTTGTTTCGGCTTGTACCCGAGAAGAACCGATGCCCGCAGGCGCGCGGCATACAACAGCGCGCTATCCCGCTGAAACCGGTGCCGGTGCCGAAAATCAGCCGACCCAGCAGCCGTTTAATCCAAACGCGCCGCCGGAAAATACCGAAGCGAATGCGCAACCGCCGCCACTGCCGCCGACGGCCGCCGCGCCGACAAAGCCGGTCAAGGGCGATTACCCCTACGGCACGCCTGTCCCCGGCAAGCCTGGTTTTGTGAAAAGCCCATACGCTGCCGATCAAGGATTGGTTGATGTGCGTGGGTTTCCGCCCGGCACCGAAGTCAAGGACCCGTTCACAAACAAAATCTTTCTGGTTCCGTAACGGGAGTTGCGGCCGATGCTGAATGCCAGATACTCAATGCAGCATCGCTTTTCTTTGATTTGTTTATGGAGCTGCGCGTAAAACGAGCGCCTCGAATCGAGGCGGAAATCACTGTCCCGGGGGACAAAAGCATCTCGCATCGCGCTGCCATTATTGCGGCTCTTTCAAATGGTGTGTGCACTTTGCGCGGCTTTCTCCCAAGCGACGACTGCATGCACACGGTCAATGCGTTGCGTGCGCTCGGAATCCAGATTGACCAACCGGAGCCGGATGTCTTGGTCGTGCACGGGAAAAAACGCGTTCTGACACCACCAAAAGACGAGCTCGACTGCGGTGGTTCGGGCACAACCATGCGTTTGCTCGCCGGCCTGCTCGCCGGCCAAACTTTTGAAACACGATTAATCGGAAATCCATCGCTCACTCGTCGCCCGATGGATCGCATCATTGAGCCGCTCCGAAAAATGGGCGCAGAGATCGTCGCCGAGGGTCCGGAGCAAACGCCCCCGCTGCGCATCCGCGGTGGATCGTTGCGCGGAATTCATTATCGGTCGCCAATCGCCAGCGCTCAGGTCAAAAGTGCCATCCTACTGGCGGGACTTTTCGCCAAGGGCAAAACGACCGTGGATGAGCCACTGGCCAGCCGCAATCACACCGAGCTGATGTTTAATTATTTTCTCATCCGCACCGTAAAAAGCGAAGATACCATCAGCGTTTTCGGCGACCAGGTCCCGGAGTCGCGCGATTTTGCCATTCCGGGCGACATTTCTTCAGCGGCCTTTTGGTTGGTCGCTGCCGCGGCGCAATCGGGCGGTCACTTACTTGTTCGCAATATCGGATTGAACGACACACGCACGACGGTGCTCGGTGTGCTGGTCCGAATGGGCGCGCAAGTGCGCGAAGCGGTCGAAGATGTCGATCAATTAGAACCGCGCGGCGTCGTCGAAGTCACCGGTGTGCCACTCAAGGGCACCGTGATTCATGGCAAAGAAATTCCACAGCTGATTGACGAATTGCCGGCCTTGGCGGTGGCAGGCGCGCTGGCCAACGGCACGACCATTATTCGCCACGCTCAAGAGCTGCGCGTGAAAGAAACCGATCGCATCGCGGCGATCGCGCACAATTTGCGTGGCATGGGCGTGCAAGTGATTGAGCTCAATGACGGTCTTGAGATCCATGGGCCGGCGCCGTTGCGCGGCACCCGATTGTCCAGTTTCGGCGATCACCGCATAGCCATGGCCTTTGCCGTCGCCGGGCTCTTTGCCGACGGCGAAACGATTATTCAAGATGCCGAGTGTATCCGCGAGTCGTATCCCGGATTCGAAAAAGCCCTGGATGAATTCATAAATCCGAGGCGGGCTCGGTCCAGCACGCCGGTCATCGGGACGCTTGTCCCGGCCGCGCCGGCGGAAGAGTAACCGCGCGCTTGCGTCTGCGCCCATCCCGCGAAAAACTGCGCTCGACGCGCGCAAGCCAGAAATGCAAGCACAACATCGACATCGGGTCATCGCTATTGACGGTCCGGCCGCTTCCGGAAAAAGCAGTGTGGCGCGGGAACTCGCACGACGTCTCGACTTTGTTTACGTCAATTCCGGTGCGATGTATCGCGCGGTCACTTGGTCTGTTCTTAACCACGGCATCGATCCGGGAGACAAGCGGCAGATCGCACAGTTGATCGGCACATTGGCTTTGGGCCGCCAATTGAAAGACGGAGAATTTCGCCTGTTGATTGACGATGTCGATCTTACCGAGCATTTGCACGAAGACCGTGTGAACGGCGAAGTTCCACGAGTGAGCACGGTGCCGGAAGTTCGGAACGTTCTCGTGCAAAGAATGCGCGATTACGCGAGCAAGCACGATCTGGTCGTTGAAGGTCGCGATATCGGCTCCGTCGTTTTTCCGGACTCGCCCTCCAAGTTTTATATCGATGCCTCGCCCGAGGTTCGATCTCAACGACGCGCTGCACAAGGCCACCGCGATGAAATCGCTCGGCGCGATCAGGCCGATTCATCGCGCGCGGCTTCGCCCTTGGTCGTCGCGAAAGACGCGGAAGTAATAGATACGTCGCGTCTCACCGTTGACCAAGTCGTAGATGAAATCGTTAAACGATTGCGCGAAAAAAATTTAAAGATTTAACGAGTTAGAGATTTAAAGCTTAAGCAGTAACGAATCGCTAGATCGCTAAATGAACTTCTACTACTGGCTCGGTTACCATCTCAGCCGGTTACTCGCCCAGTTGTTTTTTGGCTTTCGAATCATCAATCGGGAGCGCGTCATTCAGACAGGGCCGGTGATTCTGGCCATGAATCACCAAAGTTTCTTCGATCCGCCATTGGCCGGAAACGCCTGTGATCGGCCGATTTTTTTCCTGGCCAAGAAATCATTGATGAATCTACCGGTGCTCGGATGGCTTTTGCCCAAGCTCAACGTTATTCCGGTCAATTTGGAAGGGGATCGCAGCGCACTCAAAGCATTGATTCGAATCCTGAGCGCGGGCGAGTGCGCATTGGTTTTTCCGGAAGGTTCGCGCACTCCCGACGGGAATTTGCATCCAGCACTGCCCGGCCTCGGTTTGCTCATCGCCAAAACACGCGCCCCGGTTGTTCCGATGCGAGTTTTCGGCGCCTTCGATGCCTGGCCAATCCACGGAAAAATTCATTTGGGGCGCAAGATCACGATCGTCGTTGGGGACCCGATTTATTTCTCGGATGCGGATCTTGGGACCCGCGGTAAAGATCTCTATACGCGACTGAGCCAGCGAGTTATGGATGCGATTGCAGCGCTCCAACTGCCTGAAGAAGATTTGCGCCGGCAAGATCGACATCGATAGTTTCGGGATGAATCCGGAACCCCGTGTCTCGAAGAATGTCGGCCGGCTCATGGTCGGGATTGTGATCGGCTTCGCACTGGTTGCGCTTTACGCGAACATTCAAAAACTGCGTCGCGCGAAAATAGAAACTGTCATTTTCACGCCGGCCTCCGCTCAAACGGCGACGCCATCGCCGACGCCAACGCGGTGAATAATGAGAAAGAAAAGAGGTCTAATCATGGCCATGAAAAAAGTTTTTGTACTCCCGGTCCTGATTGCGGTCACCGCTCTTATTTCCTGTGAGAAGCAGCAAACCGAGGCGGAAAAGAACGCGGAGGTTGAGCGACAAGTTCAGGAACGCCTTGCGGCAGAACACCAGGCCGAGCAGCAGCAACAGCTCTCTCAGCGCCAGGCCGATCTCGATGCGCGCGAAAAAGCGTTAGCGGAAAAGGAGAACGCGGCCGCGACTACCCCGATTCCTGGCGAGCAATCTGAAGCTGAGCCGGTTACTCGATCGCGCGCCGCTTCTGGAGCGAAACCGACTTCCGGCTATTCAATTTTTTATACCAAGCTCGATCCCTACGGCGCCTGGTTTGAGACAAGCGATTACGGCTACGTTTGGCAGCCGCGCGAAGCAGAAAGTTCGCGGGGCTGGCGACCGTACACGAACGGGCGCTGGGTTTATACTGATGCTGGCTGGACCTGGATTTCAGAGGAGCCATTCGGCTGGGCGACCTATCACTACGGACGTTGGACGCGTCTGCGCGGCACCGGCTGGGTTTGGGTGCCGGGCAATGAATGGGCGCCGGCCTGGGTTTCCTGGCGAAAGAGCAACGATTACGTCGGCTGGGCGCCTCTGCCGCCGGAGGCGCAATTCGATCACCGCACCGGCATCCACAATTGGTCCGATAGTTATTACGACATCGGGCCGGACCAATATTCCTTCGTTGCAGCCAGGGAGTTCGGTGCCCAACGGGTGGAGTCCACGATCCTGCCATCGGAACGCAACGTCGCCTTCGTCAATCAAACGACCAACGTCACCAACATTACCTACAACAACACGACGGTGGTGAACGAAGGACCGAACTTCGATGAGTTGCGCGCCCAAAGTCGCGAGCCCGTGCAGCGGTTCCGACTCGAGCGGAACGCGAATGTAAATGTTGCGGCCGAACCGCCGCGGTCAGTTGTTCAGGGTGAAACCGTGATTATAGCTGCGCCGGTGATTGCCGCGCCAGTAGCGAGCGAACGGCCAGCGACGCTGAAACAAAACATCACGCAAGTCACCGTCGATCTCGGTTGGGCGGCCATTGCTGATCAGGACGCTGCCAAGAAAACGCGCGACAAAATGAAATCGGAAGCGACTCCGCCTTCAAATGCGCCGCCGAAAAAGTTTGTAAAGACCGCCGCGACGTCGAATCCGACAACCCAAGCCGGAGGAACTTCGGCAACATCGACAGCGGTGTCTGCAACACCGGTGCCGTCCGCAACACAAACGCCGTCTTCGATCGCAACGTCAACGCCAAGACCGATAATGACCCCGCGAAGATCTGCCGCGGCAGAGCAATCAGCGACAGCTCTTGTAACATCGACGCCGATTTTATCAGCATCAGCATCGGCTTCGCCAACTGCTTCGCAACGCCGCGGACGATTACCTGTCCCGGGCGCAACACCGGCGCCGCGAACAACGCCAATTGCAACACCGAAACCGGCAGCGTCAACCTCGCCAGCCGCGAGCGACACTGTGCCTTCAACTCAAATCCCAGCGCGGTCGGCATCGCCGGCCGCGACGGGTGGCGCCATCCAAGAAAGATCGCCCCAAGGGAAATTTAAATCTCAGGCTCAGAAGTTTCAGCCGCGCAAGCTTGAGCCAATGCCTTCAGTCTCGCCGTCGCCCACTGTAACGGCATCCTCGCCGAATACGGCTTCGACTCCTTTATCTTCTCCGGGCGCAAAGCTGACCAAACAGGAAAAGAAGGAACAACAGCGCGAAGAAAAGAAAGAGTTGAAGCGCGAACGCAAAGAAGGGCTCGAAAGCGCCTCACCCGCGCCTTCTCCGACGCCGTAAGAATTTCCTCCTGAATCAATTTTGTTTCTGTGGATCGAGATTCGCTCGTGCGTCTTGCACTGCGAGTTCGCGCGCGTAGGTCAGCGTGTCGATCGCATCGACATTTTTGTCCCTTCGAATCGCTTTGATTCGCGGAAAACGAAGCGCGAGCCCGCTCGCGTGACGTGTGCTCGGTTGAATCGAATTGAATGCGACCTCGAGAACGATCTCCGGCTTCACTTCGCGATATCGCCCATGATCGACGATCGTGTTTTGTTTGAAATACTCGGTCAGCTCCGCGATCTCGACATCGGTCAGCCCGCTGTAGGCTTTGCCGATTGGTAAAAGCTCGCCGCTCAGTTCATCGCGCACTGCGAACGTGTAATCGCTCAACACCTTGTTCCGTTTGCCGTGACCGAACTCCGCACCGACTACCACCACGTCGAGCGTGGCCAGCTCTTTCTTTAGCTTGAACCAAAACATTCCCCGCGCGCCCGGCGTGTAAAAACTTTTCGGATCTTTGATCATGAGGCCTTCGTTCAAACGACGTCGCGCTTGCTGAAATCGATCCTCAATCTCTGCGGCTGAATTAGCGGGGAACACTTCCGCGATTTGAAATTGCGGAGGCAATTTCAAATCGCGCAGAAGCTCGCGTCGTTCCTGCAACGGCGCTTTTAACAGTGAGCGACCATTGAGCCAGAGTAAGTCGAAGGCGATGAACGCGACGGGCACATCGGCTGATACAGTGGCGAACAAATCCGCGTCTTCCGCTTTCCGTCCCAGCCGTTTTTGCAAATCGAAGAACGTCAGCTTGCGTCCTTGTTCGAAGGCAACGATCTCGCCATCGAGGATAAGATCGACATCGAACTTACACGCGCGCTCGGCCAGTTCCGGAAATTGATCGGTGATGCGCCGCAAATCGCGGGAATAGATTTCGGCGCGTTCGAAGTTGCGGTGCAGCTGCGCGCGAATGCCATCGAACTTGTCTTCGACAAAAACTGTAGTGTCCGCCGTCCTCGGCGGATTGTGCTCAAGATCGCCGCTGGGGACAGCGGCCTCTACAGTCCCGGGCAGTCGTTCATCAGCAAACCTTTCCCAAATTGCTTCCGCCGTCGGCTCTGGCGTCGCGAGCATGCATTTGATTGGCCGAAAGATCGACAACTCCGCGCGATCCAGTTTTTTTTGCGCCGCAAATAACGCCGTGGTACCGATGTCGCCGAGCAACATGTTCGCTTGTTTGACTTGCTCGAGCGGCGCTTCGAACGCGCGCGCGATCGCTTCTTCCACCAATCCCTCGCGCAAACCAATCCGAAGGTCGCCCGTCAAAATCTTCACCACATACTGGCCTTCGCCTGCAGATAGCTTCGCGAACCGCGTTTGGAGCAGACCGGTCTTCGCAATCGCTCCGCGCGCGCGATGGAGTTCTTCCAAAAGGTCGCGCGATTCTAAAATTGAAAACGACTGTGGCTTTGTGCGCCCTTCAAGGACTTGAAAGGCGGTTTTGCCGAGATCTCCGTGACTGGCCGCGATGCGATGGAATTCGGCATCGCTGATTTTTGTGGCCGCGAGCAGGGCACGATAGATCACTGCCCAACCAACTTGCAACGTTCGCAGATCGCTCTGGGCAAATGCGCGACCGGTCAGATAAATCGCCACCGTCGGCAACTGGTCGCTGTTCAGCGTGCGCAGATATTCCGCGAGCAAACGAACTTTTTCGAGCTTTGCCGGTGTCGCAGCGATCGACTCACCCACGTCCGCAAATTGGAGGAATTCTGAAGGTGTAGTTGCCGCCGTCTCTGGCGGCAGATTGCCGGTGCGAACACCGGTTGCTACAACATTACTAGGCAATTTCAGTTCCATCTGGTTTTCTTCGCTCAGCGCCCATGCTTCGATCCCGCGCTCGCGCAGATCGCGAGCGAACTCGCTGGCGAATCCATGCAACGTGAAGACTCGCTTCGGTTGCACAAGGCCGACATAGCGAACGAGATCGTTGTAATCGGCGTGATCGGAAAGCGGAAACGCCCCGTCGACCTGGTAGCGATAGACCGCATTCGGATCGACCGCCCAACCGCTGATCATCGCGACGCGTTTGCGAGGGATTTTCTCGATCATCGGCGAGTGGCTCGCGCTCGGCGGACAAATGAGCACTTTGCCGGCGACATCGTTCTTGTTGTAGCGCACGTATTTGCAAAACGACTGGCCGAGTTGTTCGTAGATGCGCGTCATTCGATAAACCGAGCCATGCAGCATCGGCGTCAAACCGGCGCCATCGAGTGAACACAGAATTTCCTGTGCTTTGCCTAACGAATAACCGAGCAGCACGGGAACTGCGCCGTCTTCGATTGTATCGCGACAGAATGCGACGATCTGCTCAATCACTCTTTCGGTCGGCGGAAATTGGTAGCGCCCCAAACCAAACGTGGTTTCCATTATCAGCGTGTCGGCCTGGCGCCATTCCGCTGCCTCAGCGGACCTTCCGTGACGCAATTTGAAATCGCCGGTGTAAAGCAGCGTTTCATCTTTGCTCGAGAGAAATAATTGGGCCGAACCAAAAATGTGCCCGGCGGGCAGGAGCGTTAGATCGACATCGCGCACGCGACGTTGTTCGCCGAATGGCAGGACGTGTTCGGTGCGAGTGCCGGGCATTCGAGCCCGCAGTAAACACGCAGTGCGCTCGGAAAGAATGATTTCTTCGTGCGGCGCGATGTGATCGCTATGCGCGTGCGAGACAAAAGCGAAGCGTTTGGCTTCCCAAGGATCAAGCCAGAGATCGTGCGCAGGGAGATAAACTCCGCGCTCGAAACGGACTTCAATCATCGAAAACGATAACGCTTCGGTGAGTGCGTTCCAAGTGGCGGAGGTCGTCACTCGAATTGACATCGGATTCCAGAACCGGTTTCATTGACAGGCGTGAGGTTTCGAATTGCATTGTTTCTTTTAATTCCGCTCGCGTGCGGCTTCGGTCGCAGTGTGGAACAGCCGCGCTTGCTGGAACGCGTCGTTCCGTTGCCGCTGGCGCTGAATGACGATTTCCAATTTCGAAAAACGAAACTCTATCTTTTGACCGAGACGGCGCCCGGTCAGGAGAAAGACACCGGTGACCAAACCGTTCAGAGCGCGACCAAAGGGGGAAAACTATCGAGCACAGCTCCGTCGAGTAAATCGACCACCGTGCAGGACGCATCAATCCGGTTCGAAAGGCAATACCGGCTTTTTGGCGCCGTGACCCGGCTCGACCAGCGGGAGCGGATAGGTAATTACTTCGACTTTTTCTGGAAGGCGCGCCGTTCGGCGGATCTGACGGTGCGATTGGAGTATCGACAGGAAAAACTACATGCGCATATCCAAGCCCAGGAAATTTCCTATTCGAAGGCGCGCGGCAGCTACAAAACGGAGTTCAAAGTGGTGGGGGACGATTATTTTGACGATGGCCGGGTGGCGGCGTGGCGCTGTTTACTGATCGAAAATGGCAGGATTGTAGCGGAAACACACTCCTACATGTGGGAGTAACTGGTGCAAAGCCTTGGCGTTTAGAGATGTCTGCAATTTGACAGTGCCGATGTCGATCTTGTATTCTTATGTACTCAGTTGTGCAGTCATCGATTCTAGTGGGCGTGAGCGGGCCGGCCGTTTGGGTACGAGTGGAAGGCAAGGGCAACTTCCTGAACAGCGGGAGCCTGAAACAGTTCGCGCAAGAAATGGTCAACCGCGGCTACCGCGAGTTTGTTTTTGACTTGGAACATTGCGCGATGATGGACTCTACCTTCATGGGAACCATGGCGGCGGTCGCCCTACGTTTAAAGGAACTTGGGCAGGGCCATCTCCATGTCGTCCATTGTGGCGATCGTAGCCGCCAACTGCTTTCCGGACTTGGGCTCGATCAAATTTTCGAAATTCGCTCCAATGGCGCGACCGCTCCGGAATGCGAACAGATGAAGAACGCGCGTGGCGTCGCCGAACCTGAAAAAAAGGAGAGGGCTGAAACAATGCTGGAAGCGCATGAGGCCCTGTGCCAGGCGGCCCCAGAAAATGTTTCCCGGTTTAAAGACGTTCTCGATTATTTAAAACAGGACCTCCATCAAACGACAGCGGGCAAGTAAACTGGCCACGATCTCATGCGGCCATCCATTCTCTTCTGGCTGCTGATTGCCTGCCTGGCGGGGTGGATTTATACGCTCCTGCGACAGCGGCGAAGCATTCGGCGACTCGAGCGCTCACAGGAAGAAATTCAGGTCGAGGAGACCCTCGTTTTCGATTTTCTTCACGGGCTCGGCGAAGCTTTCAGTGAAACAATCAAGCCGGCGGATTTACATCGATTGATTGTCGAAGGCGCGACCCGCGTCCTCGATGCTCAGGGTGGTGCGCTGTATCTGACCGACCGGACTGGGACGAAGCTTGTGCCGACGTTTGTTTCCAACGGTTGTCCGCCGCTGGTGGACGTCCCGCCGCATATTTTGCAACAAGCAGCGGGGACGCCGACTGCATTGGAAAGTTTTCTTCGGCTCCACAATGTCGGAAGTGGTGAAGGATTGCTCGGACGCGTCTGGCAAACGGCCACGCCGCTTTATTTGAATGAATTTTCGCAAGCACCGGAATTGGCCAAGCTACGGGACAGCTCGCTAGGCGCGACTTCGGTAATGGTGGCGCCTCTTCTCTACGCGAAACAAAACATGGGCGTGCTCGCGCTCGCGAATAGCCGCATGGGCGCGCCGTTTTCGCAAAACGACTTCGTCGTTTTTAAATCGATCACCGAGCAATCCGCATTCGCGCTCTACAACGCAATTATTTATTCGGAGGCGAACGAAAAGAAGCGACTCGACCATGATCTGGAGATCGCGCGCGACATTCAGCGCATCCTTCTTCCGGCTGAAGCGCCCAAGGTGAACGGATTTGAGATCAGCGGCATGAACGTCCCGGCGCGCCAGGTCAGCGGAGATTATTTTGATTACATTAGAGTCGATGACGAACGGCTTGGTGTTGCCATTGCGGATGTTTCCGGCAAAGGCGTTCCCGCGTCGCTCATCATGGCGATCTGCCGAAGCGTTCTGCGCAGTCAGGCGATTGGGAATCCATCGCCGGCCGATGTCCTCCAAAAAGTGAATCGACAACTTTATCCCGATATCAAGGAAGACATGTTTATCAGCATGGCCTACCTGGTTCTCGACCATGTGCGTGGCGGCGTTACGCTCGCGCGTGCCGGGCACGACGCCCCCCTGCTTTACCAACACAAATCGCAGACCGTTGCATCATTGAAGACGCCCGGGATGGTCGTTGGCATTGACAGTGGAGACGTGTTCGACAGGTTAACAACGGACGTCCCTGTGCCGCTCGAGCGCAATGATTGCATCCTCCTTTACACGGATGGAATTACCGAGGCGTTGGATAACGAAGGGAACGAATTTGGTTTGGAGCGAACGATTGCTTCGGTTCAGTCGAGCGCAAAAGAGGGAGCGCAGGCGATGGTTACACGGTTGATCGATGATTTGCGAAATTTCGTTGGGTCGACCCCGCAAAATGACGACATCACCATGATTGCGATCCGAAAAACATGAAAAAAATTCCGGTAACAAATCCTGACGACCTTCAAAAGGCTGCTGGCGCGGAGCAAACTGACGGAGACGACCCGGTCGCCGGTTTGCAAGCGGACCTCGACCGGTTTCGCGATCTGGCGATGCGCAGTCAGGCCGACTTTGAAAATTACAAGAGACGGTGCGCGCGCGAAAAGGAAGAGGCCATAAAATATGCCAATACCAGCCTCCTCGAAAAACTCGTTTCGATTGTCGATCACTTCGAGCTCGGTTTGGAAGCGGCGCGCGGTCAGGGGGGTGAAAAGTCGCCGATTTATTCCGGAATGAGCCTGGTTCTGAAGCAGCTCCAGGATTTTCTGGCGGAAAACGGTTTGCAGCCGATCGACGCGGTTGGCCAAAAATTCGACCCCAATCTGCACGAAGCAATCGCGCACGAACCGAGCGATGAAGTTTCCGAGGGAGTTGTGATTCGCCAAACCCGCCGCGGCTACCGGCTGAAGGATCGTTTGCTGCGACCGTCGGCAGTTGTCGTCTCGAGCGGGCCGGCAAAATAACTGCTCTAGTTGTCATTCCGAGCGGAGTCGAGGAATCTGTTCACTGTATAATCATTGATGGCGGCAACAAGAAAACGCGATTACTACGAAGTTCTCGAGGTCGGCCGAAGTACGTCCGAAGAGGAAATCAAACGCGCTTATCGCAAGCTCGCGGTAAAATTCCATCCCGATAAGAATCCGGACGACGCGCATGCTGAAGAAAAATTCAAGGAGCTGGGTGAGGCCTACGACGTCCTGATGGATGCGGACAAACGCGCCGCTTACGATCGTTTCGGTCACGCCGCATTTGAGCAGGGTGGCGGTTTTCGCGGTGGCTTCCACGACCCGTTCGACATCTTCCGCGAAGTTTTCGGCGGCGGTGGAATAGGCGGCGGAATTTTCGAAACCTTTTTCGGCAGCGTTGGCGGACACGGCGAAGATCGACAGCGTGGCGCGGATTTGCGTTACGACATGCAAATCACGCTGGAAGAGGCGGCTTTTGGCGCAGAAAAGGAAATCGAAGTTCGAAAACTGGATGCCTGCGACAAATGCGGAGGCACCGGAGCCGAGCCGGGATCACGCAGCATCACTTGTCCCGTTTGCGGCGGCCGTGGTCAGGTAATCAGCTCCCGCGGATTTTTCCAGGTTTCGCAAACTTGTCCGCGCTGTCGGGGCGTTGGTCACATCGTCGAAAAACCGTGTCGCGGATGCGGCGGCGAAGGACGGCTGGAAAAACCGAGCCGGATAAAGTTGAAGATTCCCGCCGGAATTGGTGATGGGTCGCGACTTCGTTCGCCGCGCAACGGCGAAGTCGGTATTCGCGGCGGTCCGCAGGGGGATCTCTATGTCGTCGTCCACGTTCAGGAGCACAAAGTTTTTCAGCGTGACGAAGACAACCTCTACTGCGAAGTGCCGATTGCGTTTACGCTGGCTACGCTCGGCGGCGAGGTGCCCGTTCCGACGTTGGAAGGCAAAGCGAATTTGAAAGTTCCGGCCGGCGCGCAAAGCGGTCAGATGTTTAAACTTCGCGGCAAGGGGATCGTTCACGTCAACGGACGCGAACGCGGCGACCTTCTGGTGCGCATCATGGTCGAAGTTCCGACGCGTCTCAACGCCGAGCAGCGCGCAAAACTGCAAGAGTTCGCGGAATTGTGTGGCGAAGAGAACACCCCCCTCGGAAAAAGCTTCTTCGACCGCGCCAAAGAATTCTTTCGGTAACGCCCGGCTAACGGAATCAGCTCCGCACCGCGCTTGCTTTTGCTTCGTGGTTCGATAAAACGGCGCCTGGGCCAAGCAAAGATCTTAGTTTGCCAACTTCTGGAACGCAGCGCGGGCACCTCATGCGATTCGTTTTATATGAAGGACGAAACCAAAATCAGCCGCGACCGCATGGTTGATCTGCTCAACGAAGATCTCGCGCGCGAGTACCAAGCCATCATCGCTTATATAATCTACAGCCAGACCTTGAAAGGGGCGGAGTACAATCACATCGCACAAGAGCTGGAGAAACATGCCGGCCAGGAATTATCGCACGCGCTCAAAATCGCGAAGCAGATCGACTATTTTAACGGCACGCCGACGAACAAGCCGAAGGAAGTAAAGATTTCAGAGAAACCAAAGAAGATGCTGCGGTTCGATCTCGAGAACGAACAGCAGACGCTCATCAACTATCGCCAGCGCATTCGTCAGGCCGACTCCATGGGCGAGTTCGCGTTGGGCGAAGTCTTGCGAGAAATCATTGCGCAGGAACAGGAACATTTGCAGGACCTGGCCGACGCTCTCGGCATCGATACGCCCAAAATCGATTAATTTCAGAAGCTGTAGTGGCGGCGGTGTCGGCCGCAATGTTATTAATGCCGGCGACACGTCTGTCGCTACAATTTCATGCACCGTTTTTACATTTCACCGGAAAACTGGAATCCCAACGCATTGAGTTTGAGCGGCGCGGAGGCTCATCATGCCGGCGATGTTTTGCGGATGAAGCGCGGAGATCGCGCGGTTCTCTTTAACGGGCGCGGCCGCGAGATCACCGCGGAGATTGTCGATCTTGGCGGCGATGAAGTTCGTCTTCGGAAATTACATGAGACGGAAACGCCGCAGTTGCGTGGTCGGATTACTCTCGGTCAGGCAATTCCAAAGGGAAAAAATATGGACTTGATCGTGCAAAAGGCGGTGGAAATTGGGGCGGCGGAAATCGCGCCCCTGATTTCCGAACGGACGATTGTCGATCTTGGCCCGAAGGAGGTGGAACAGAAGAAAGCGAAATGGCAGCAGATCGCGATAGAGGCGGCCAAACAATGCGGACAAAATTGGCTGCCAACAGTCCACGCGCCGAGGAAATTGAAGGACTTCTTTGATGTAGCAACCGGCCTGCGGCCGGTTCAGACGTCGCAGAGCGACGTGGCTACAGGCTTCGACCTTCGGTTGATCGGCTCGCTCCAACCCGACGCGATTCACCTGAAGAAGATTCTCAGCGATTATATCGACCAGCATCGGGACCGGCCGAAAAATGTTTTGATGTTAGTGGGGCCGGAAGGCGATTTCACGCCGGCAGAGTTAGCGCTGGCGAAAACCCACGGCTGTCTGCCGATCACGCTCGGTCCAATTATTTTGCGCGTGGAAACAGCTGCGATTTATTGCCTCAGCGTTTTATCGTACGAGCTGATGTGATTAGGGTTCGGTTCTTCTCGCCACGCCGAAGCCTTGGCGAAGGCGGGTCCTACGAACTGATGTGATGGGTCATTTTTTGCCGGTGCGAGTGCCTTCCAGCTCCAGACTCACTTTCGAATTGAGCCGGTAACTGGTGATCCGCCCATTTTCAACCGCAGCGCTCATCTCTTTGACGTAGATAGAACGAATATTGCGGAGAGTCCTGCTCGCTTCTCTAATTGCGCTCTGCGCGGCGTCTTCCCAACCTTTCGGCGATTCCGAGAGCAATTCGATGACTTTTACGACTTTTGCCATGATGTGATTCCTCCATAGTCCCGTTTCAGGATCGCATCCCGCGGACCGAACGGCTCTATTCCGTCGCGAATCGTTAGTAGATGTAAGGCTGGGATAATTCGAATGCGTTTTGAATCAGCTCGAAATGCGGGTCCCCTTTATCGGGCAACAAAACTTCGACGACGTCGAAACGAAAAACGATATCAGGGTTATCGAGCAACCGCAGCCAGGCGAGACCACCTCTTGATACGCGCATTTGTTTTTGTCGATCGACCGCTTCGATCGGCCGGCCGAAATCTTCGCCACTCCGCGTTTTCACTTCGACGAAAACGAGCGCCTCGCCGTCGCGACAGACGATGTCAATCTCGCCGCCGGTCCGATCGCGGAAATTCCGGTAAAGAATCTTGTAGCCGTGACTCCGCAAAAATCGGCAAGCCAATTTTTCCCCGCGCGCGCCGCGACGGAGATGTTCAGGCAATTCCTTCGAGTGAGAGAAGCGGTTGCGCCACCGGCTCGAAAGAGCGGCGATGGATCGGACAGGGTCCAAATTCATGGAGTCGGGTCAGGTGCAGCTCGGTGGTGTAGCCCTTGTGCTGGTCGAAGCAATACTCGGGAAATTGAGTGCAAAAGTCACGCATCATCCGGTCGCGCGTGACCTTGGCAATCACGCTGGCAGCCGCGATGCTCAGACTATAACAATCCCCGTCGATGATCGCCGTTTGTGAAAAAGGAAAAGGAAAAACGGGAAGACCGTCGATCAGCACGTGGTCGGGCGGGACCGTGAGCGCAGCGAGAGCGATGCGCATCGCTTGATGAGTCGCTCGCAAAATATTGATACGATCGATCTCGATGTGATCGACGATGCCGACGGCCCAGGTGATTTCGGCGCTCGAAACCAGCTCGTCGTAAATTGTCTGGCGCAGCTCCGGAGCGAGCTGTTTGGAATCATTGAGTTTTCGGTGGCGAAAGTTTTCCGGTAGCACCGCGGCCGCCGCCACAACCGGCCCAGCCAGAGCGCCCCGGCCGGCTTCATCAATGCCGGCAATTCGAATGACGCCCATGGCGCGCAGTCTTTTTTCGTAGCGAAATCCGCAGCGCCGGTACATCGGCGGAAAATACCGAAAAACTGAAAGGCGGAAAAGCTGAAAAACGCAAGTCCGGCTCGGACTTTCAGCGTGTCAGTATTTCCGCTTTTCGGTTTTATTCCCTGACGGTCGTCGCTTCCTTGCCTTTGCGCCGACGGAGATAATTCAGTTTGGCACGACGCGCGCGGCCTGCCGTTTCGATCTCAATCTTTGCGATGCGCGGCGAATGGAGCGGAAAAACGCGCTCGACGCCTTCGCCGTAGGAAATGCGGCGCACGGTGAAGGTTTCATTTAAACCGCGGCCTTTGCGGCCGATGACGATGCCGGCGAAAATTTGGATCCGCTCCTTGTCTCCCTCAACCACTCGAGTGTGCACCCGAACGCTGTCGCCGACCTTGAAACTTTTGGCGTCGCCCTTCTGCTGTTCTTTTTCGATGAGATCGATAATACGATTCATAAAGTATTGTTTTTGCTTCGCCGCTCTCGCACTGATTCGAGGCGGGCCTGGCGCGCCGTAGCCTTGGGCGAAGGCGGGCGTTCACTTTGCTTCAAGGCCGGAAAAAAGCAAGTTCCCGGCGTTTGTGATTGTTAATCCAACGAATTATAATCGGCACCTGCCGCGCCCGTAGCTCAATTGGATAGAGCGTTAGCCTCCGGAGCTAAAGGTTGTGGGTTCGACCCCCGCCGGGCGCAACGCCGCTCCGAACGAGCGATCAGTTAAGTGCCGCTGAAAGCGGTTGCAGTTTGTGGGCGTTGATTAACTGCCTGAAGCTGGGCAATTGTCCCACGCAGTTCGGCGGTCCGGTCTCGCACCGCTTCTTCCAAGGCAGCGCGCTGATTCTCAAGCACGAGATGAAGCCGTCGAGTTTCGAGAAGATTGCGGATGCGCAGGAGCGCTTCGGTCTGGCTAACTGGCTTCACCAAAAAGTCCGTCGCCCCGGCTTCCAGCGCGCGAGCCTTGGCCTCTTCCGTGATGTCCGCAGTCAGCACAACGATTGGCAAAAAGCTTTCAGAATCATCCGAACGAAGCGCTTCCAGAACAGCGAATCCGTCCACCTTCGGCATTATGAGATCGAGAAGAATCAGGTCTGGATCAAAGTTGGTGCACGTGTCGATCGCCTTCTGAGAATCCGTAATCCCCAGGACGCAGCAATACCCGTTTCTTTGCAAAAGTTGTTCCAACAGTGTGACCGTCATCCGGTCGTCATCGACGACCAGGATCTTCATTCGGTGAAGCAGAGGCTCTGAAATCATTGTGCGCCCGAGAAAATGCAGCACATCTCATTCCGGCGAACGCCGGAATGCTTCAAATATTCGATTTCTACGCCAGTGCTTCGATCCGGCTGAGCAAATCTTTCTTGCTCGTCATGCCGGTGACTTGATCGCGCAACTGGCCATTCTTGAAAAAGAGGAGCGAGGGAATGGCGCGGATGTTGTACTTAAACGAAAGACTTTGGTTCTGGTCCACGTTAACTTTTGCGACCTTTACCGCATCGGCTTTTTCGCGCGCGATCTCATCCAGTAACGGCGCGATCAACTTACACGGCCCGCACCATTCGGCCCAGAAATCCACCAGCACCGGTTTGTCGCCGTTGATTTCGCGATCAAAGTTTGATTCGTCCAGATTAATTGTCCCTGAGTTTTCCATGGCTTTAGGAAAGATAATTCCAAATCTGAAGAATCAAAATCGTCGCTGAAGCTGCCAGCAACGTCCAACAGAGCGGCATCGGTATTTGGTCGATTTGCAACTGCGGCTGCGGTGTCAAGGTGACCGCGGTGGAAGGCGTCTCGATCGCAGGCAAATCGATCAGCGGCTGCGTCTTTTTCATCTGCACAGCTCGCTTCACCGGCGGATCGGGCAGAACCGTGATTCGCGCCGTCTCTTTTTTCGGAGCATGCGTTGTCATCGGCGCGGGCATGGCAGCGGCGGCCGTGCGGGCGGGTGAAGTAGAGTCTACAGGCGCGGATGGAGGATTCGCTGGCGGCCGCGTGGGCAAATGAATTCGCACGGTGTCGCGTGATTCAGGCGGCGGGGGTGGAGGCGAATTTGGCTGCGGCGAAACGGTGATGCCCACCGTTTCTTTCTTTGGTTCGTTTGAATCGGCCATGCGGGGTGGGATGTTTAAATAAGACGTTGCCCGACGCGGCAGATTTTGTCACTCCTGAAGTTGTTCCGACAAAAAGATTCTTCGGGTTGCGAACGAACTCACGCCAGGAGATCGTAGCCGCGCGCGCTCGTGATTCGTCTGGTCACGAATTCGCCGACGGGCGCCGGCTTCGACAAAATCACTCGCGCATCGACGTCGGGCGCGTCCGCTTCGGTTCTGGCAATCAGCGGCTGATCGACCAGCAATTTGAATTCGCGGCCAAGCTTTTCCCGCGCGATCTCGTGCGCGATTTTTTGCTGGATCGACATTGCCGCGCGGTAGCGCGCGTTTTTGATTTTCGCGCGAACTTGCCCTGGCATCTTCGCCGCCCGCGAACCGTCTTCGCGCGAGTATTTGAAAATCCCGAGGCGCTCGAATCGGACCCGGTCAATAAATTCGAGCAATGATTCGAACTCTTCGTCCGTCTCGCCTGGAAAACCAACGATGAACGTCGTTCGCAAAGCCAAACCAGGAATTCCGGCGCGGAGTCTTTCGATCAAATTCTCAATGTGCTCTCGTGAAGTTTCCCGTCGCATCCGCTGCAACATTGATTCGTGGATGTGCTGAAGTGGGATATCGATGTAACGCGCGGCTTTGCTGCAATCGGCGATCGTTTTGATCAGCTCATCGCTCCAATGCGCCGGGTGCGTGTAAAGCAGGCGCACCCAAAAATCGCCGTCGATTTCCTGGATCTCGCGTAAGAGCGCAGCCAGCGTTGGACCGCGCGCGGAATCGACCGGCTGGCGTGGGCCTGCCTTTTCGCTCCATAAATCCATCCCGTAGTAAGTCGTGTCCTGACTGATCAGATTGATTTCGCGCACGCCTTCCGCGACGAGGCCGCGAATTTCAGCGAGCACAGATTCCATCGTCCGGCTGCGATGTTTCCCGCGCATTTGGGGGATGACACAGAAACTGCAGGGATGGTTGCAGCCCTCGGCGATTTTTACGAAGACGGAATGCGCCGGTGTGAGTCGAAATCGCGGCGTATCGTAATCGGGGATGTAAGTTGGTCGCGTGTCCGCGAACGCCAGATCGACATCTTCATTCGCCATTACTCGCTCGACAATCGCGCCAAGTTCTTTCACTTCGTCCAGGCCGATGAAGGCATCGACCTCCGGCATTTCTTCCCGCAACTCGCGCGCGAATCGTTGCGACATGCACCCGCTCACAATCAACTTTTGACCGGCTCGTTTGTTTAGGCCGCGCGCCTGATGTGCACCCAGGATCGCATCGATTGACTCCTCCTTTGCCGAATCGATGAACGCGCAGGTGTTGACCACGAGCACGTCAGCATCCTCAGCGGACGACGTGATCTCCATGCCTCGCGCCAAAACGCTTCCGAGCATGATCTCCGCGTCCACCAAGTTTTTGGCGCAACCGAGACTGATCATGCCGACTTTTGTGCTCACTTTAAAATGCGACCCCGATCGCGGGCTTTACTCGACAGTGACGTCGTCGTCCCCGCCGGAGACGGGTTTGCCGTTTTTCTTGATTTGAATTGCGTCGCGATCCAAAACGCGGACCGCGATTTTTTGTCCGCGAAATTCAACCGTTCCGTCTGAAGGCGAAATCCATCGCTCAAATGCAGGCTGAAGCGATTCGTTGTCTACGACGACTTTGATGTAAGTCTTTCTCAGCGGCTTGATCGCGATGTGGTTTGGTCCTTCTGCTTCCACCGGTTTCTCTGCAGTCTGAGTTGCGCCTGCCTTGGCCAGATCTTCAGGGCGCACCGGCTCTGCCCGTCGAACCTCCGGTTCTTTCGGCGCGACGCTCGCCTTGGCGGCAGCGTTCGCATTCGCGAAAGCCGGCACAAACGCCTCCGGTAGCGCAATCGACGGCGCTACGGTTGCAACTGGCTGGGCAGCTTTCTTCGGAACTTCCGCGACTGCAGTCGGAGGAGGAGTTGGTGGCGCGAGCGAAGGGGCAGGGGCCACGGAAGCGGTGGGCAGTCGAGCAGCCGGAACCTGAGTTTGCGTTTGGGGCGGTGCGGATTGCGCCGCAGTTGGTTGCGGAACACCGACCATTTGATGCGGAGCAATTCGCTGAATGTTCATGATCAAACGCATGCTAACGAACCCGACAATGATCACGCCAACGGCGACGAGTAACGGAAATGGTGAAGAGCGATTTCCAGTTCGTTGGCGTCGAACAGCGGGCGCGCGCGTGGTGCGCACGCGAGGCGGTTTCGGGGCCGGCCGGTCCTGCAGATAGGAATAACCATCCACCGTTACTTCTCGCGACGTTTCAAATGCGTCGAGGTATGGCGTAACATCGACATCCAGAAATTTTCCGTAGATCAACAAGAAGCCTTTGGCATAAGCCAGGCTTGGAAACTGCGAAAAATCGGCGGCTTCGATCTCGGCCAGACGCGACGGACGGATCTTGGTCAGGCGAGCGGCTTCATCGAGCGTGAGGCCGCGGGCCAGCCGCGCATCTTGAAATTTCTTGCCCAGACCTTCGATTGTCATGACGGATTCGCCGGCTAAACGGCAGCATCGAGATCGACCAGGATCTCGCGGGGTTTGGCGCCTTCGCCGGGTCCCAAAATACCGCGCTGCTCCAGAATATCAACGATCCGCGCGGCGCGTGTATAGCCTAATCGCAGTCGCCGCTGGAGGAGCGAAGTAGAAGCGCGTTTTTCCTGTCGGATGATCTCCAAACATTTTTCCACCAGTTCTTCGTCTTCCTCCGTCACTTCTTCGGTCGAATTGGCGGCAGCCTGAAGTTTTTCGTGCATTGCGGGATCGAACCCCGGTTTGCCCTGTGCCGAAACAAATTCAACCAAACGCCGGATCTCCTCGTCAGTTACTAAAACACCTTGGGCGCGGATTAAGCGCGATGCACTTGGCGGCAAATATAACATGTCGCCCTGTCCTAACAAACGATCGGCGCCGTTTTCATCCAAGATGACGCGGCTGTCGATCTTGCTCGCCACCTGAAATGCGATCCGGCTTGGAATGTTCGCTTTGATCACGCCGGTGATCACGTCCGCGCGCGGCGTTTGAGTTGCGACGATCAAATGAATTCCGGCCGCGCGTGCCATTTGCGTAATCCGCGCGATCGCGCTTTCCACATCCGCGGGCGCGGTTTGCATCAAATCGGCCAGTTCATCGATCACGACCACGACATAGGAAATTTTTTCGGGAATCGGAATCTGATCTGTAGTGGCCGCCGTCCCGGCGGCTTTCTCCGTTGCCGCTGAGACAGCGGCCTCTACAGATTCAAGATCGACATCGGGCTTTTTCTTTGGCCGCGCGTTGAAGCTGATGATGTTGCGCACGCCGACGCGTGCAAAAATCTTGTAGCGGCGTTCCATCTCATCGATCAACCAGCGGAGCGCGAGCAGAACTTTTTTCGGATCGGTCACCACCGGGAAGGCGAGGTGCGGCAGCGCGTTGTAATGCTGGAGCTCGACCACTTTGGGATCGATCATGATGAAGCGCAGCTCTTCCGGGGTGAAACGGAACAGCATGCTGGCGATGAGCGCATTGATGCAGACGCTTTTGCCAGCACCAGTCGTACCGGCGACGAGCAAATGCGGCATTTGCGCGAGGTCGGTGATGATCGCCTTCCCGTAAACGTCTTTGCCGAGTGCGAGCGGAATTCTGCTTCGCGTTTTCGCCTCTTCCCAATCGGTCGATTCCAGCAACTCGCGCAAAGTGACTGTGACCTTTCGCGTGTTGGCGAGCTCGATGCCGACCGTGTCTTTCCCCGGGATCGGCGCGAGAATGTTGATACGTTCCGCGCGGGTGGCTCGGGCCAGATCGCGCTCGAGGCTGACGATTTTGTCCACTCGCACGCCTTTCGCAGGATAAACTTCGTAACGCGTGATGGTCGGGCCCTTGGTGATGTCGCCAGGTGCGACGGCAATACCAAACTGCCCGAGGGTATCGATCAATGTTTGCTGCACGCGCTGCAGTTCACTCGGATCGGCGCCGCCGCGCCCTTCCGGATCGTGTTCCGCGAGCAAATCAAGTCCCGGCAAGGCGTACGTTTTCGGGTCCCAGGCCCGACTCGTTAGACCCGGCGCAGTGGATGCCGATCTTGATGAAGAGCCGCGCAATTCCGCGAGCGACGGTTTCTTTCGCGCCGCGATCGATTCCTCTGGAAGCGCGGTCGCATCGACCACCTTTGGTGCGGGCCGGTCCGCCAATTCTTCCGGCGAAATAAATGCCGCGGACGGTTCCGGCACCGGCGCGCCTTTTTTCTTCAATTGCTTCTCAATCGAACGCCGTTGTTTTGCCAATTCCCGGTGACTGATTTCAAGCTGACCTTTGATGTCGGCTTTGCGCAGTTGCCGATGCAATCGCCAATCGTACAGTTTCGCGAACGAGCCGCGCGTGCCGGAAACAGTTTGCTGAACGAGATGAATCGGGCGCAGTCCAGTCATCAGGATCAGACTCGCGATATAGATTCCGCCGAGCAAAATGCCGGACCCGATTTTGCCCATCGACGTAACCAGCAATGTTTTGCCGAAAACGTAACCGACCCATCCGCCAGGGCCTTGAATATTGTAGGCGTGTTTCCAACCCTGCAGATGCCACGTTTGCCATTGGAACAGACACGCACCCGACGCGATGAAAAGAATGATCCACGGCAATCGCGCGATCAGGCGCAAGTTCGCGTGGAATAATTTTCCTGCGCCAAAGAAGAGAAGAACCCCCGCCAGCAAGTAGGACGCTGCGCCGAGCGTCAGATAACAAAAGCCGGCCAGGATAGCGCCGAACGGGCCAATGAAATTTTGCGCCGGCCGATTGGGCGGCGAAAGATAACTCCACGGCACCCACGACGGCAGATCCTTCGGATTATAGGAAATGAGCGCGAGGAAGAGCAACGTTCCGACGCCGAGTAGAATAATGGCGACGACTTCGTTCCAGGCGTTGTTCTTTGTGCTGCGGGACACCGGCAATCGCTCATACTAATGCTGCAAGCGCGGCGTTTATCAACATATCGATCTGATTCTTCCTCTTCCTCTGCTTCTTGGTCTTAATCTTTTTCCGCGCCCGATTAAGACTAGGATTAAGAGGAAGAGGCTCCTCCACAACCTTTGATCTTGCGCAAAACGCGGCTGCCCGATTAGGTTGCGGCGCGCTATGCACTTTGGTGTTCGCCAAACCGCCGCCGCCGTTTCCACTGTCGCGCTGATTTTTTGCTGCTCGTGCGAAAAACATCATCTCGGCGAAGATCCGGAAGTGCAAAAGGAACATGTCATTCTTCCGGGAAGAGCCGAAGAAAATTCTGCTGCGACCAAGGAAGCGCCGACATCTCCCTCAGCAACCGCGTCGCCCACGCCGGTTGAATTTTTTCCCGAGAGCACGCCTCGTTAGTCGGGAGATTCGTTTATGGCTAAGCAGGAATATTTAACGTCGCCGCCGAAGATCAGTACCTGGCCTCCGGGTGTTCCTTACATCATCGGCAACGAAGCGGCCGAGCGGTTCTCGTATTACGGGATGAACGCCATCGTCGTGATTTTCTGGACGACGTTCCTCCGCGACAAGGCGGGCAACCTGGATGTGATGAGACCAGAGCAGGCCGAGGCGTGGTACCATACCTTTGTCTCGGTCCTTTACTTTCTGCCGCTAGTCGGCGCCATCTTGGCCGATGCGTTCTTTGGAAAATTTTGGGTCGTCTTTTGGTTGTCAATCGTTTACTGCGCCGGACACGCCACCCTGGCCTTGATAGGTTCGGCCGTCGCGCACACCGTTCCGCCTGTGTATTTGTCAGCGATCGGACTTTTTTTGATCGCACTGGGTGCGGGCGGGATAAAGCCATGTGTTTCCACGAACGTCGGCGATCAGTTTGGCGAAACCAACAAGCATTTGCTGCCGCGCCTTTTCAACTGGTTTTATTTTTCGATCAATGCCGGCTCGGCCCTCTCGACACTTTTGATTCCATGGTTGCTCGAGCCGGGATCAATCTGGGACTGGCTCAAAAATCTGCTGCCGATTTCAGTTTCGAATTTCCTAGTCAGCCCGCGACTGCATAGTCCGGACGTTGCGTTCGGTCTACCGGGCATCTTCATGGCCATTGCCACGGTTATTTTCTGGATGGGTCGCAAAAAATTCGTTCATATTCCGCCAGTCGGTGGGCGGCAATTTTTTGACGATACCGTCCCTCGGCAGCGACAGCTTCCGTTCCTCTTAATTTTCGTTCCGTTCTGCTGTTTTTTGCTAGTCGTTGGGGCCGCGGCATTGATCGGCCAAATTAAAGGAACGGGTTCCGCGAGCGCTGTGCTAGGGTTCAATGTCGGGTGGCCAGTTGCTGGCGCAGTCGTGGTAATTCTTGCTGTCGTCATTTGGGCGATTCGCCCTGTCTTGCGTTACATTCTGATTCCGGTTCCCTTCGTGGCGATGTTCTGGGCTCTCTGGCAGCAAAACTTCTCGTCTTGGATCGTGCAGGCCAAATCAATGGATCGGCATCTCTTCGGTACTGATTGGCTCCCCGAGCAAATCCAAACGGTCAATCCGATTTTTATTCTGATCATGCTGCCCCTCTTTTCGTACTGGCTCTATCCGGCGGTCGAGAAGGTGGTTCGCCTAACGCCGCTTCGGAAGATCGGCGCCGGTTTGTTCGTCACCGCGGTATCTTTTTTCCTGGTCGCCATGATTCAAACGCGTATCGACGCCGGGGGGCGCCCGGGGATCATGTGGCAAGTTTGGGCGTTCGTGATCCTGACTGCGGGCGAAACCTTGGTTTCGCCGACTCACCTCGAGTTCTCCTACACCCAGGGACCGGTCAAACTCAAATCGCTCGTCATGTGCACGTATCTCATCGCCATCTCGCTCGGCAACCAATTCACCGCCGCAGTTAACTTCTTCATTCAAAACCCGGACGGCTCGGTAAAGCTGCAAGGAACCAGCTATTTCATGTTCTTTGTTTGGGTGACGCTCGGAACTGCGGTCCTGTTCGCAATTGTTACGCCGTTTTACAAAGGCCGGACTTATTTGCAGGATCAGACCGCAGTCGCCGGCGACGCCGAGCCGGCGATTGGCTTTGCAGTTCAGCCGGAAGCCTAGGAGGAAATAAAGATGAGGATAATCAATCTTGCAGTTGTGTTGTATCTGTCGTTGGCGTTTTCGTCCGTCAAGGCAAACCCGCAGGACGATGAGTTCGAAAAGATCGCCAAGGATTACGTCGAAAATTTTCTCTCTTCCCATCCGGAATTCGCGACCGAGCTGGGCGATCACCGATTTGACGGCGTTCTAACCGATTACTCGCCGGAGACGCGCACCCGCATGCTCGCGAATGCGAAACAAGTGCGCGAGGCGCTCAAGAAATTCGACGATTACAAGCAGTTGACCGGCCCCAATCAGGTCGACGTGCGGATTTTGCGCGAGAACGTCGATTATCAGATCTTTTCGTTGAAGGAATTGAAGGAAGCGGAGTGGAACCCGCTCGTTTACAACCAGAGCCTCGCCAACAGCCTGTATCTTCTGGTCGCGCGTGACTTCGATTCCGCGGAAAAGCGCATTCCGAATCTGCGCCAGCGGATGGATGGCATTCCGATCGTGATCAACCAAGCGGAGGCGAATCTGCAGCATCCACCGCGCATTCATACCGAGACCGCGATCGAACAGATCCAGGGTGCGATCAATTTAGTGCGCAACGGTCTTGATCCGTTGCTAAGCCAGGCGCCGCAGCTGAAAAAGGATCTCGCCCCGATTCAGGAAAAAACCGCCAAAGCGCTCGAAGACTACAAAAAATGGTTACAAGACGATTTGCTCAAGCGCGCGGACGGCGATTTTCGGCTTGGCGCGGATAAGTTTCGGAAGAAGCTGCACTTTGCTCTCGCCTCCGATTTGTCGATGGAGGAAATCAAAAAACGAGCGGATGAGGATTTAGCGCAAACCCAGGCTGCGATTTACGAAACTGCTCTGCCGCTTTACCAAAAATATTTTCCAAAGGCGGATGAAAAAACTTTGGCCGATAAAAGACAGGTCACCGCAGCTGTCCTGAAAAAGCTCTCCGAGCAGCACCCGGACGACAACACCATTGTCAGCTATGCCCAAAAAGTTGTCACGGAGGCGACTGATTTCGTGAAATTACGCAATCTCGTCGCAGTGCCGAATACGCCGCTCGAAGTGATTGTCATGCCCGAATTTAAACGCGGTCAGGCGATTGCCTACTGCGATTCATCTGGGCCGCTCGAGAAGAATGGAAAAACATTTTTCGCGGTCGCGCCCACGCCTAACGACTGGAACAACCAGCGCAAGGTTTCATTCTTTCGTGAGTACAACAACTTCATGGTGCGCGATCTCACCGTCCACGAGGCGATGCCGGGGCATTATTTGCAGTTGTCTCACTCAAACGAGTTCCACGCGCCCACTTTGGTCCGAGCGATTTTCCAGAGTGGTCCGTTCATCGAGGGCTGGGCGGTTTACTGCGAACAAATGATGGCGGAGCAGGGCTACGGCGGACCGGAAGTTAAAATGCAGCAGTTAAAGATGCGCTTACGCGCGATCGCCAACGCCATTCTCGACCAGAGCATTCATGCCGGAAACATGAGCGAGCAACAGGCGATGGATTTGATGATGAAAGAAACTTTCCAGGAGGAAGGCGAAGCGGTCGCAAAATGGAAACGCGCGCGACTCAGTTCTGCGCAGCTCTCGACCTATTTCGTCGGCGTCAGCGAACATCTCGATCTCCGCGCCGCCGCCCAGAAAAAGTTTGGCAAGGATTTCGATCTCAGGAAATACAACGACCAGGTAATTTCCTACGGCAGTCCTCCGGTAAAATACGTTCGTGAGCTGATGGGATTGTAGAAATCAAGGAGCGGCGGTCTCCAGACCGCCGATTTATTTCAATTCGGCGGCTTGGAAGCCGCCGCTCCTTGAGGTTTAATGTCCAATGCCCAAACTGGCGACCTGGCTCCGAGAAAAAGATGAAAAATGGTTTCAACCATTTTTCTCGAAACATCCCGCGATCGAAATCTGTGACGCGCGTAAGGGCGAGGTTGTGGTTGCGGATATCGACGGACTTCTTTTGACCGGCGGCTCAGATATTGCGCCGGAATTTTTGCGACAGCCAACACCTAATCCGTCGGTTCTCGACCAGGATGTCGATGTTGCGCGCGATCGCTGGGAATTTGCGGCTGTTGAAAACGCGCTTTCGCGTGGTTTACCGGTTCTCGCGATTTGCAAAGGTGTTCAAGTATTGAATGTCGCTCTCGGCGGCACTCTCAAACTCGACATTCCGGGCCACAAACTTCCCGAACAAAAAGATCACGATGTTCAGCCGCTCCGCTCCGACGCAAAAGTGATGCATCGTTTCGACAAAGTGAACAGTTCACATCACCAGGCACTCGATTCGCTAGGCGAGGGGCTCGTGGTCGAAGCATGGTGTGCTTCCGATGACATTATCGAACAAGTCCGCCTGCGGAATCAGCAGTTCGTGCTTGGAGTTCAATATCATCCTGAGCGCGGCAAGATTTACGATTCGCTCTTCGAGGACTTTTTCTCGCGACTGAGCAACCATCGTTAAATCATTGAGTCGCTAAATACTTAACTGTTTCCCGTGTCCACGCCCCAAAACGCCATCGCGATCGTTTACGATTACGATCAAACGTTCAGCCCCAGTTACATTTAGGACGAGGTCGTGTTTCCCGCCCGCGCGCCGAAACACTAAACCGTCGCGCCGACCCGCGCGCGCAAATCCAATGCGCGATTGAGCGCTTGGGTGAAACTGGTAGCGTCGCCGACCGGTGACTGTCGATCTTGATAAGCGATCGGCGGCTTTGTCAGATCGCTGATCTCAAATTCCGGCGAAACATCGCCCATTACTTTCCGGAAAAATTTTGTCTGAGTTTCCGAAAACGGAAAGCAGCGCCAGAGCGCGTACGAGTTCAGCCCGTTATTAAGCGCCGTCCGCGAAACCGTCGAAGAAACCGAATAGACCGCCTCGATCCCGGCGAAGTGTCGTAGAAAATATAAATCCGCAACCTCGCGATCATCTTCCACCTGAAAACCCTCAAGGGTGAGTTTACTCGCCTCACCTTTTTCGAACGGGTGCGGCCGATAGATCAGATCACGTCTCGGATAGTTTTGCCGGATGTAATCGAGACAACGGTTCAAATGTTCGACGTAAACTTCCGGCGCTAGGTTCTTCACGAGAAGGAAAGGCGTCCCGAAAAAAATCACCCGATATTGCTCGCCACGCCGTAGCTCTGCGGAGGCGGGTCGACCTTGTCCGCAGTTGATTTTCGAAGAGAAATCACGCAACTCGGCGATGCTGGGAAAACGCGAAGGAATGATCTGATCTTCCGCTCGGGCAGGCAACTCGCCGCCGCTATTGCTCATAAAGATTATGGTGTCGAAAATGTCATCTGGATCCTTTTGCAAACGGCGCAGACGCACACCATCGCCGCCTGGATTGATCCGCGGCTTGTAATGGATAGTTCGTTCCACACCTGCGAGCGGCTCGACCACTCGATTTTGCAACCAGCCCGAAGTCGTGAACCGAAAACGCGCCCGGTCGCCGTGGCGTGTCAATTCGCCATAAGCTTTCTGCGATGCGCACAGAATTTTATAAACGTCGGGATGCGCCGAGAGCGCGGCGTTTCCCAATCCGAGCAGACCGGCCAGGCAGAGTAAAACATCGTTGTCCGGATCGATCGGCAACGCGCCGACCCCGCGCTGTCGATCGACATTTTCTCGATAAAGCCGCGGCAGATCTTTCAACCCGCGACACGTTCTGACTTTCGGGAATGCGTGCACTTCGGCGAATGCGGTGACAAACTCCTGCCACTTTGCGTTCTTCCACCATTTCGATTCCTCGCGGAGCAAATGAATCCCGCCTGGAAATCGTTCACGCAGCGCGTCCGCTGCTACCAGCGCGTTCGGCAACCGGTCCGGTCGCGAAATCACAATCCAGAGCTTTGGCTGTGTTTGCATCGTCAGACTCCGCGCTGAGTCGGGGTCCAGATGAACTTGTGCATCTGGAGTTGAAAACGGACGTCGAGCTTGTCTTCGAGAATCCATTCCACAATCTGGCGCGGGTCGATCCGGCCGAAGATCGGCGAGAACAAAACGGCGCGGCAGCGTTTCGTCAGATCAAATTTGCGAACTTTGTCGCACGACCATTCGTAATCTTCGCGGGAGCCCATCACGAATTTCACTTCGTCGCGGTTGGTGAGATGGTCGATGTTCGACCAGAGATTTTTCTCCACTTCGCCGCTACCAGGCGTTTTCAAGTCCATGATTCGATGAACGCGCGGATCAACTGTCGAAATATCGTGCGCGCCGCTCGTTTCCAGCAAAACGGTGTGGCCCGCGTCGCACAAGATCGACATCAAAGGAAGGACATTCTTCTGCAGGAGCGGTTCGCCGCCGGTGATCTCAACGAGAGGACAGTGAAATTCTTCGACCTGATCGGTAATTTCGCTTAGCGAGGTCTTCTTGCCTTCGTAAAACGCGTATTCGGTATCGCAATAATTGCAGCGCAAATCGCAGAAGGTGAGCCGGACAAAAACGCAGCGCTCTCCCGCCCAGGTGCTCTCACCCTGGATGGATTCGTAAATCTCGTTGATCGTTAGCGTCTTTTCGTTCATTCGACTCAGGCTAAATCTTCGGTGTTTAACGTTTGGCGCGCAACAATAGCGCGACTCCCAGCGGTAATAACCCAGCCTTTTAAGGCTGGGCTTTGAAAGCAACAAAACCAATGAGTCCCGATGGGACGAAAGAAGCGCTCCTACCGTCCCTACGGGACTTATCGGATGCATTCCTCAATTGACCCAGCGTTAAAAAGGCGGGCTATTCTCGGTTAATATGGCTTCCCGGATCGACAATTGCTTCGCTCGGTTGCGCGCGGAAAAGCGCAAGGGCTTTATCCCCTACATCTGCGCGGGCGATCCCAATCTGAAGCGCACGGTCGAGCTTGGGTTTGCGCTCGAAAAGTCCGGCGCTGATCTGCTCGAGCTTGGTTTGCCTTTCTCCGATCCGCTCGCCGATGGAATTGTGAATCAGCTGGCGGCCCAGCGTGCTCTCGCTGCGGGTGCGACAATTCGCGGCGTGTTCGATTGCGTCCGCGAAATCCGTAAGAGCTCACAAATCCCAATCGTGCTTTACAGCTATCTCAATCCGATCTTCCAGTTCGGCGGCGATGATTTTCATCGCGAGGCGGAAGCTGCGGGAGTGGATGGACTGCTAATTCTCGACCTGCCGCCCGAAGAGGACGTCTCAGAACTTGACTGCTTAAAGCGGTCAAGTTTACCCGCTGCGGTATCTGATATTGCCGGAGAAAATGTAGTTCACATTCGCTTGATTGCGCCGACAACTCCAACTGAGCGGATCGAGAAAATCGCAAAAAGCGCAAAAGGATTTCTTTATTACGTTTCGCGCGAAGGCGTTACCGGCGCCCGAGATTCAATCGCGACTTCGTTGCCGGAAAAGATCGCAGAGCTCAGAAAATTGTCCGATTTGCCGATTGCGGTCGGCTTTGGAATCTCAAATCCGGAACAAGCGCGTGAAGTCGCGCAATATGCCGACGCGGTTGTCGTCGGCAGCGCAATCGTCGATCTTATCGCCAAGCACGGAGACAAACCGGACGTGGTTGAAAAGGTTGCGGCATTCGCTGGGGAAATCGCGAACGCAATCCGTCGCTGACAGCTGCAGTGTTTATCCCGAACGGAGTGAGCCATCTCTCACAGACTGCTCGATCGCGCTAATCTAAATAGTGTGACACAAGCTTTGATTGTGAGATCCCTCGGTCCGAGCCGGACTGGCGTAGCGCTCGGGATGACTGCGTTAAATCCCGCAATTCTTGGTCGCTTCGGCGAAGTTTGATTTCTTGCGCAGGAGCGAAGCGAGGTAAGCATCGACCACTGGAACGTCGTGAATCCGCGTCAGATTGGCCGGCGTTTCGAGTCGCGAGAAAATCGCATAGGCGATCTTGCTACGCGGAACTTCCTTTTCGCCGTAGCCGTGCGGAATGTTGCTCGACCAGAAGCGGACGTATTCGCCGTCGGGATGATTCGTCGTCCCGAGAAAAATGACGGAGTGGCCCCTTTCGCTCCGGCCGACGTTATTGTTCCAGAAAATTTTCATGAAATCGCCCGGCTGTGCCTGCGCGAAATCGGTGAAGTTGTGGCCGAGGCCGAGCTCGTGAAACAAACGCGCAGTTCCGGGTCCGTTCGCATTCCAGCGACCCCAAATGCCTTCGCCATCCTGCTGATCGCGAATGATGAGTTGATTCAACGTCGCGAAATCGAGCTTGAGCTGCCCACTGTCACGCAAAGCTTCAATCGTTTTGATGAACACAATGTAGGTCGCGCCCGAACAGAAGCTTGGATACGGGGCGGTCGGAATGACGAAGAATTTCCCGGATTCAAAATGCGCGGCCGATTCCAATTTAATCTTGGCGAAGTGGGAGACGGAATATTCCCCCCCACTCGGCATCTTTCCGATTTCCTCAAGGATTAGGTTGTTGAGGCCGGCGGCCGATGCGCTTTGAACAGCAACACAGACAACCAAGAGCGCAACCAGCTTACGCATAGCCCGGGAATAAACGGCAAATTTCGGAAATATCTAGAGATGTCTCCCCGCCGCGGCGGGGCTCGACATGACAATTCGGACGCGCCCGCTACAATATCGGCATCATGTTGCGGTTCACCAAGATGAACGGCGCCGGCAACGATTTCGTCATGATTGACAATCGTGCCGGCCAGGTACGTCTCCAGCCCGAGCAAATCGTCCGGATTTGCGATCGCCATCGCGGCATCGGCGCGGACGGGATTCTTTTGCTCGAGAAAGGCTCGAACGGCGCCGATTTTAGGATGCGCTATTACAATCGCGACGGCGGCGAAGCGGAAATGTGCGGAAACGGTGCTCGGTGCTTCGCGCGCTTCGCGAACAAGATCGCGGGAGCGCCGGAGAAAGTTTCCTTTCAAACACCGGCCGGGCTGATTCGCGGAGAATTGCACGGTGAATCGGTCACTCTGCAAATGAGTGAGCCGAAAGATTTGCGACTCGGGATCGAACTTATTGCGAACGGCGCGAAAGAACGCGTCCACTTCATCAACAGCGGCGTGCCGCACGTAGTCGTGCCGGTTTCCAAAGTCGAGGATGTCGATGTTCGCCCGAGGGGTGAAGCGATTCGACGCCACGAAATGTTTTCGCCGGCGGGAGCAAACGTAAACTTCATTGAGAAACGCGGCGCGCAGAGAATCTTGGTGCGAACGTACGAACGCGGGGTCGAAGACGAAACGCTGGCCTGCGGGACCGGGGTCGTTGCCAGCGCCCTGATTTTTGCCGCGACAGAAAAGGTTGATGGACCAATCAGCGTTACCGTTCGCAGCGGGAGCGAGCTCAGCGTCGGTTTGAAAAGAGCAGGCGACCAATTCACCAACGTGACGCTGACCGGTCCCGCGGAATTTGCTTTCGAAGGCACGATAGAGATTTAGATCCCTGTCATTCCGGGCGGAGTCGAGGAATCTCTAACTATTTCTGACCTGAAACATCGAGAGATGTCTCCCCGCCGCGGCGGCGCTCGACATGACAATTGGCTAAACGGCCGCTAAGATTGCGAAATGTTTCGCGGCACTTTCACGGCAGTAGTCACACCGTTTCGCAACGGAGATATCGATTTTGCGGCGTTCGAAAAATTAGTCGAAGCGCAGATCGCGGCCGGAATTACCGGCCTTGTCGCTGTCGGCACGACCGGCGAATCGCCAACGTTGACGCATGAAGAAAAACACGAAGTCATCCAACGCTCGATAAAGATCTCGAACGGTCGCTGCAAGGTTATTGCGGGTGCGGGAACGAATTCCACGCGAGACTCTATTGCAGCGACAAAGTTTGCCGAGAAAGCCGGCGCGGATGGCGCGCTGCTGGTCGCGCCATATTACAACAAGCCAAGCCAGGAGGGATTATTCCGTCACTTCAAAGCGATCGCTGACGCAACGTCGCTTCCGATCATGCTCTACAATATTCCCGGGCGCTGCTCAGTCGATATCGCCCCCGACACCGTCGTTCGCCTCGCCGAAACCTGTCGCAACATCGTTTCGATTAAGGAAGCGAGCGGCAGCGTCGAACGAGTAGGGGAATTGCGTCGACGTCTGCCAAAAGAGTTCACGATCTTGAGCGGTGACGATTCGTTGATTTTGCCGTTCATGGCGGTCGGAGCAGTTGGAGTCGTCAGCGTGGCTTCAAATTTATTTCCAGCAGAAGTTTGCGCGCTCGTGCGGGCATGCGAATCGGGCGATTTTAAGTCGGGGGAGAATTTGCACCGCGAAATGTTCCCGCTGTTTAAAGATTTGTTTATCGAACCGAATCCGGTGCCGGCGAAAACCGCGCTCGCCTGGCGCGGCGCGATATCAGCTGAAGTTCGTCTGCCCCTTTGCGAAATGACGGAGGCGAACCAGGCGCGTCTGCGCAAAACGCTCCAAGAGTTCGAGAGTAATCGGTGAAGCGAGACCGACCGACCCCTCACCTCGATCCTCTCCCTTTGAACGAAAGGGAGAGGCGGAACAAGAGCGGCATATTAAGATCTCCTCTCCCTTGGCAAGGGAGAGGGTAGGGTGAGGGTTTCGCCGCAATGAAACAACGTCGCGTTCGGGTTCTGCTCATCGGCTCAAAGGGTCGAATGGGCCAAACGATAGTCGATCTCGCCAGGAACGACCCGAAGATCGACGTCGTCGCGCAATGCGATCTCGGCGATGCGATCGAAGCAGCTATGAAAGATTGCGATGTCGCGATCGACTTCAGTAATTCGAGCGCGATCGATGAAATCTGCCAGGCGGCTTTACAACACCGGAAACCACTCGTGATCGGCACGACCGGACATTTGGCAGAACAGCGAGAGGTAATTGAAAAGACCGCGAAAGCATTGCCAATTGTCTTCGCGTCCAACTTCAGCGTCGGAGTGAATGCGCTCTTTGCTCTCAGCCGCCGCGCCGCTGAGATCCTCGGTTCCGAATTCGTGCCACAAATTGTAGAGATACATCACAAGATGAAAAAAGATGCGCCGAGCGGGACGGCCAAGACGCTGGGCGAAATTTTAAAAGAAACGCTGGAGACCGACGTTCCCATCGAATCAATTCGTGAAGGCGATGCCGTTGGCGAGCACACGGTTACTTTTGTCGGACCGGGTGAACGACTCGAATTGACTCACTGCGCGGCCAGCCGCGAAATTTTCGCGCGTGGCGCTTTACGTGCGGCGCAATGGATCGTTGGAAAGCCCGCTCGGCTTTATTCAATGCAGGATGTGCTGGGACTTTGAAACTGCAACAGAGCGCGGCAGCGCAACGGTTCTTTGTCATTCCGAGCGGAGTCGAGGAATCTCTAACTATTTCAGAAATATCAAGAGATGTCTCCCGTTCGACTCGCTGCGCTCGCTCGGGGCAGGCTCTCAATGTGGCGGCTGCACCGCTGTTAAATGGATGCAACGTCACGTTGCTGCTCGACATGACAGCGAGGTAGGGCGCCGCTATAGCAAATGAAGGTCGGCATCGCGCTCGGTTCGAATTTGGGCGATCGATTGGCGAATTTGCGCGCGGCGCGAAAGGCGGTTGTCGATCTTGGCGCCAATAGCGCGTCTGTTCTCGTCTCGCCTGTTTATGAAACTGAGCCGGTTGGTTGCGAGCCGGGCGCGGATAAATTTCTCAACGCTGTTTTGGAAATTGAATGCGACGGCGACCCAACCGACCTCCTGCAAAAGCTGATTCGAATTGAAGAATCCCTCGGGCGGGATCGCAATCATGCCTGCAATGTTTCGCGCAAGATCGACATCGACCTTCTCTACGCGGGCCAGTTGAATGTCGAGAACGAGCGCTTGCAGTTGCCGCATCCGCGACTGCATCAGCGGAAATTTGTTCTTCAGCCTTTGGCAGACATTCGACCGGATTTAATTTTCCCTAACCAAACAAAGTCCGTTCGCGAACTGCTCGCGCAGATCGAAGATTCGACTAAAGTGATCTCCTTCACGGAGAAATGGTAATGACGAACCTGGTTGAGAAATATCGGGAGATGAAGGAGCGCGGCGAAAAAGTCACCGCGCTGACGGCTTACGATTATCCGACCGCTCGACTGCTCGATGAGAGCGGGATCGATATCATTCTGGTTGGCGACTCATTAGGCATGGTCGTCCTCGGTTACGAAGACACGACGCTCGTGACACTAGAAGAAATGTTGCATCACACTCGCGCGGCCGCGCGCGGAGTTAAATCCGCGTTGGTAGTCGGCGATATGCCGATTCACACTTTCGAAACGCCCGAACAAGCGGTTGCGACGGCGAAACAATTTATCGATGCCGGCGCACAAGCGGTGAAGCTGGAGGGCGGCGTCAGTCACACCGCACATATCGAAGCGATTACGCGTGCGGGAATTCCGTACATGGCACACATCGGCATGCTGCCGCAGCACGTGCGCGAACAGGGCGGTTACAAAGTTAAAGGCAAAACGCAATCGGAAGCTGAAGCCCTGATCGCCGATGCAAAAGCGGTGGAAAAAGCAGGCGCATTTTCCGTTGTGCTCGAGATCGTGGTCCCGGAGATCGCGAAACAAATCACAAATGCGATTGGCATTCCGACGATCGGGATTGGGTCGGGTGAACAGTGTGATGGCCAGATTTTAGTGACGCACGACCTGATTGGATTGTTTCCGTGGTTTACGCCGAAGTTTGTTTCACCGGAAGCAAGGGTGGCTGACGAAATCCGAAAAGCTGCACGCGCTTTCATAGAACGAACTCGTGGCAGCAGCGGCGTCTAATTTAGAATGAGAGATGTCTCCCGTTCGACTCGCTGCGCTCGCTCAGGGCAGGCTCTCAATGTGGCGGCTGCGCCGCTGTTAAATGGATGCAACGTCACGTTGCTGCTCGACATGACAAAAGGCCCGAGGCGCGTCTGGCCGATGAGATTCGCAAGGCGGCGGGTGTGTTTATTGAACGAACTCGCGCAAGGGAGGTCTCTAACCGGTCAGGAGTTTGACAACCATTCGGCGCTGAGTGGGTTTAAATAAGACGATGAAGAGCGCGAACAGAGTTTCCGATTTCAACGACATCGACGATATCGAACACGAAGCGCTGCTCACCGGCAGCCCGGAGCGAAGCTGGATCTGGTTCGGATTGATCATGTCACTTGCGATCCATATCACGCTCTGCATTTGGTTTTACCGGACGCGTTTCATGTCGGTCGAAACGGTGTTTGCCGACGCGCAGCCGCCGATGACCTTTCGGGTCAAACCGGTCGATATGAATCAGATCGACAAAGCGAGCGGCGATCAAATCAATCCGGCGGCGAAACCGAATCCGGATGACACGAAGGAGCAACAGCCGGACGAAAAGAAATCGTTCGACAAACTTTTGCAGGAAATTCAGGCGACCACCCAGATGCCGGACGACATGAGCAACGCTTTGCCGGACAAACCAAAAGTGGACCAGGCGGACGTGACGTCGGTGATGAACGAGATTGAGCGGAGCTCGGCGCAAACTCTCTCCACCAATCCCAACGCGACGCGCGAGCAATCGGTCTTGAATGAAAGCTCGGTCTCAGGTCGACCGCAGCCGGCGCTGAGTGGAACCGAACTGGCGACGAGCACGATCATTAAGCGTCCCAATACTTTCACAAGCAAGCTTCCAGGCGACAGCGCAGGCCCGAACAAGAAAGGCGCGCCTGGATTTAGCGATCTCGATCAATTGCTCTCGCAAAAAGGTCCGCTTGGTTCGGGAACAAAAATTCGGATGCCGGAAGACCAACTTTTCGGATTCGACAGCGCTGACTTACAACCGGGCGACATTTTGCGAAAACTCGTCGATCTTTTGAAACGCAATCCGAAAGCGACGTTCACGATTGAAGGCTACACCGACTCGATTGGCACGTATGAATACAATCTCGATCTGAGCCAGCGCCGCGCCGACAACATGAAACAATATTTAGTGGAAGCTCTCGGCATTAATCCCTCGCAAATTGATGCCCGCGGGCGAGGATCGACAAAATTTGTGGTCCCGCCGCGGCCGGTGGCTCCAAGCGCGTCCCAAGCCGAATTCGACACTGAGATTGAACGCGAACGCTCGAACCGGCGCGTCGAGGTCACGATTAATACAAACGCTCAGTAGCCGCCTACGCCAAGGCTACGGCGAGCCAAGGACTGTCGATCTACCAATTCTTGATCCACTGATTCGCGTCAGTGGATTTCGCCGTGCTCCAGAGGTCGAAGGTTGGATTGTAACCCTTACTAGAGTTAGCTTGGTAAGCTGTCGAATAGCCATAGCTGTTTCCAAACGGGTCGCGAATGTAAGTGACAGGGTTCACATTGCCGTTTGCGGCGCGCGTCCCACCGAGCATTTGCGGCTTAAAGGTGAAATAGCTCTTTGCGCCAGCGATCGCCGTTTGATCAGCATTTAGACCACTAAGTTGTGTGAACAGGAAAAGGCTCGCGTTCTGATAAACTGACTGAGACGCGTCTGTATTGCTCTTGGCGTCCAAAGTGTCGGTGTATTGGTTTGTCGCATCGCGGGGATAAATGCCGTTGTCGGCTTTGTAACTTTCCAACGCGGCCGACACAGCGGCGATTTCAGCTTCGGCGCGGGAGCGCGCGCCTTTTTTCTGCACGTAACCAGCCGTGCTTAGAATCAAGCCGGCCAAAATGACAATGATCGTAATGACAACGAGCAGTTCGATGATGGTGAACGACGCTGCGCTTCGAAATGACGAATGACGAATGACGAATGACGAATCAGTCACGAAATCCGAATGACAAAACGGCCCGCTGGAATCTGAGTTTCGCATTTTGTCATTCCTTCGGCATTGGATATTCGGCCTTCGTCATTCCGCTCAGGTTTGCTCTTGCAGGCCCTGAATGATGCTGATTAACGGTAAGAACAGCGCAATGACGATGGTGCCGACAACGAGCGCGAGAAACACAATCATGATCGGCTCGAGCGCGGCGGTCATGGCTGCGACTGAGTTGTCCACTTCGTCATCGTAAACATCGGCGATTTTCAAAAGCATTTCGGGCAGCTGACCGGTTTCCTCCCCGACGTCGATCATGCTGACGACCATCGGCGGAAACGCAGCGCTGGCCTCAAGCGGTTGCACAATTGATTCGCCCTCCTTCACACTCTCGTGGACCTGGCCAATCGCGCGCGCGATCACCATGTTGCCGGCGGTCTCGCGAGTGATGTTGAGCGCTTGCAGGATTGGAACGCCGCTGGTGACAAGGGTTCCCAGAGTTCGCGAGAACCGTGAGATCGCTGTTTTCCGAATGACGTCGCCAAAAAGGGGAAAATGAAGTTTGGCCCGGTCGATTGTCGATTTTCCGCGCGGAGTTCGATTACCAAACTTATATCCAGCGATTGCGGTGAAGATCAGTATGACGATAACGAGCCAGTGGCCCTGGACAAATCTGCTCACGGTAATGACGAACGTCGTGATAATGGGCAGCGGCCGATCTCCGAGCATGTCATGAAAGATCGCTTCGAATTTCGGCACGATGAAGACGAGCAAAAATCCCATGATGGCTACGGCCATGGTCATGACGATGAGCGGATACACCATCGCGGCTGCGACTTTGTTTTTAATCTTGGCCGCCTTTTCCTGAAACTCCGCCAGCCGGGTGAGAACGAGCTCGAGCACGCCGCCGACTTCGCCGGCTTTTACCATGTTGACGTAAAGATCGTTAAAGATAAGCGGATATTGCGCGAGGCTCTCGGAAAAGGTGCTGCCGCCTTGGACCGATTCCGCCAGTTTGTTGATCGTGTTTTTTAAAACCGGATCGCGTTCCTGTTTAGCGAGAACATTGAGGCTGCGCAGGAGCGGCAAACCGGCATCGATCAGGGTTGCGAGCTGCCGCGTGAAAATCATCAGGATCTTCGGCTTAACTTTTTTGCGCTGGAAAAGAACGATGCCTTTGCCTTTCTCGCGCGGTTGCGCCACGCGCGCTGCTTTGGCTGCTCGTTTGGCCACTTTGCCATCGCGTCCGGCGCCTTTGCCTTCCTCGTAAACGTTGGTTGGAAAATATCCGGCCTGCCGCAACTGGCCGATCGCTTCGTTAGTCGAAGCCGCTTCGACCAGCCCGGTCGATTCCTGTCCGCGCGAGTCGAGCGCTATGTAAGTGAAACGCGGCATGGGGATGTCGATCTTAGGCGAATGCTCACGTGTATTTCAATACCTCCTCGATGGTCGTGTCGCCAGCGAAGATGCTGCGCAGTCCGTCCCGCCGCAACGTCACCATTCCGAGCTCGATCGCCTTTTGTTTGAGAACGACGGTCGGTGCGCGCTCATTGACTAACTCACGGAGCGGGTCGGTGATTTTCATCAGCTCATAAATCCCTTTGCGGCCTTTGTAGCCAGTGTCGTGGCAGGCGTCGCAACCTTTGCCGTAAAAGAATTTGCGATCGCCGATGTCGCGTTTGGATAGCTCAAGTTGTGCGAGCACTGATTCGTTCGGCTGGTAGGGCGCGCGGCAATCCGGGCAAATGCTGCGGAGTAATCGTTGACCAAGGACGGCCTCGAGCGTGGCTGAAATCAAAAACGGTTCCACGCCCATGTCGATCAAACGGGTGATCGCGCCGGGCGCGTCGTTGGTGTGGAGCGTGGTGAAAACGAGGTGGCCGGTGAGCGATGCTTGAATAGCAATTTGCGCCGTCTCCAAATCGCGCGTCTCGCCGATCATAATCCGGTCTGGATCCTGTCGCAGAAACGCGCGCAAGACTCGAGCGAACGTCAGACCGATGGCTTCGTTGACCGGAACCTGAACGATTCCTTCCAAATCGTACTCGACCGGCTCCTCTGCGGTCAGCAATTTGGAATCGATCGTGTTGATTTTGCGCAAGCAGGAGTAAAGCGTGGTCGTTTTTCCGGAACCGGTCGGACCGGTGGCGATGAAAATGCCATTCGGCCGATTGATGATTTCGAGAATGTAATTGTGCACGTATTCGGGCAGGCCGAGCATTTCGAGATCGAGATTCACCGTCGTGCGATCGAGCACCCGCAGCACAACGCTTTCGCCGAACTGCGTCGGCAAAGTTGAAACGCGAAGATCGACATGACGGCCGGCGATATTTTTTTGAATCCGTCCGTCCTGGGGCAGGCGCCGTTCGGCGATGTTCATATTTGCCATCACTTTAACGCGCGAGATGACCGGAAGCGCGAGATGTCGTGGCGGCGGCGACATTTCGTAGAGCGCGCCGTCCACGCGGTAGCGGATTTTGAATTCGTTTTCGAAAGGCTCGAAATGAATGTCGCTCGCGCGGTCCTGGATTGCTTGATACAAAATGAGATCGACGAAGCGAATGATCGGCGTCGCGTTCGCTTCTGCTTCGACAGCGGCGGCAGTTTCGTCGCCGCGAATCTGCAACATCTCGCCGGCTTCGCCGAGCTGCTTGAGCACTTCCTCCATGCTCGTGGTGTCGGCGCCGTAATGTTCTTTGATCCGATTATCGATCTGCTCGGTCGGAGCGATCACAACATCGACATCTTTACCGAGGGCGAAGCGGAGATCTTCGGCCGCGCGCGGATCGAGCGGATCCGCGAGCGCGACACGCAAGGTATTTCCGCTCAGACCGATTGGCAGAGCGCGATGCAATCTCGCCAATCCGCTCGGAATCAATTTCAAAATCGTCGGCGAAATTTCTTTATCGCTAAGATCGACATATTCGGCGCCGAGCGCTTCGGCGATCGTTCGATAGAAGCCGCTTTCGTCAACGAAGCCGCCGTCCACCATCGCTTGCAGAATGGTTTTGCCGTTCAAATTCGCCTCGTTCAAAACGTCCTCGGCCTGGGAAGGCTGCAAGACCTGCTGTTCAACGAAAAGCTCGGCGACCTGTTTCTCGTTCATCTTAACTGACGTCTCCGATTGTAATTGAGATCACTTCTTCGGCGCTGGTCAGGCCGGCGAGGACTTTGCGAACTCCGTCTTCGCGCAGTGTGCGCATGCCCAGCTCTCGCGCGCGCTGGCGAAGTGATAACGTGGCGCTGCGTTTGTTGATCATGTGACGGACTTCGTCGTCGAACACGAAAATCTCGAAGATGCCCATCCGGCCTTTGTAACCGGTACCGCGACATTGCTCGCAGCCTTTGCCTTGCATGACCTGCGCGTCGCGCAATTGGCTCGGGTCAATTCGCAAAGCGCGCATTTCGCTCTCGCTCAAATCGGCGGGCTGACGGCAGTTCGGACAGATTCGCCGAACGAGTCGTTGGGCCATGATCGCGCGCAGCGATGAAGCGACGAGAAACGGTTGCACGCCGATGTCGACCAAACGCGCGATGGCAGACGGCGCGTCGTTGGTGTGGAGCGTGCTGAAAACAAGATGTCCGGTGAGCGAAGCATTGGTCGCAATGGTAGCCGTTTCCAGGTCGCGAATTTCTCCGATCATGATGACATTCGGCGCCTGCCGCAGAATCGAGCGCAACGCGGCCGGAAACGTCATCCCGATTTCCGGATTCACCTGAACCTGGTTAATTCCAGTCATCTGATACTCGATCGGTTCCTCGACGGTGATGATTTTGCGGTCGGGTTTATTGATGTAATTGAGACAGGCGTAGAGCGTGCTCGTTTTTCCGGAGCCGGTCGGACCGGTGACGAGAAGGATTCCATCCGGCAATTGGATCAAACGCTCGAATGTTTCCTGGTCGTCGCTGAAAAAACCAAGCTCGGGCAGTCCAAGCACCAGACTCGATTTGTCGAGGACGCGCATAACAACGCTCTCGCCATGATTAGTCGGGATGGTCGAGACGCGCAGGTCAATCGGCTTCTTTTTGATTTTGACCTGAATACGCCCGTCCTGGGGCAATCGCTTTTCGGCGATGCTCATCGAGCCGGTCATGATTTTTAACCGGCTGACAATGGCGGATTGCAAACGTTTCGGGGGCGCCTGCATTTCCTGCAAGACCCCATCGATTCTAAACCGGACGCGAAACTTTTTATCGAGCGGCTCGAGATGAATGTCACTCGCGCCGGCACGGTGCGCTTCGATGATCAACATCGACACCATGCGAATGATTGGCGCATCAGCTTCGTCGCCTTCAGCAATGGCGGCGCCATCACCGATCTCGAGACCAAGATCGATATCCTCGCCGAGTTTTTCTTTGAGGATGTTGGCGGCCTCATCGGCTGTGCCGTAATATTTGACCAGCGCCTCGCGGATTTTTTCCGGGCTGGTGCAGACCAACTCAAGTTCGCGTTGCAACAGAAAGCTCAGGCTGTCGATAGTATCGATATCGAGCGGATCGCTCACCGCGACGACGAGTCCCGTTTCGCCAAATGTGACTGGAATCACTTTGAAGCGGCGCGCGTCTTCGGCACGGATCTGTTTGATGATGGCCGGTGGAATGACCATCGAAGACAAATCGATCCAATCCATGTGCGCCTGCGCCGCGAGTGAGCGCGAGACATCGGATTCGCTGACAAGCCCGTCTTTAATCAGAAGATCGACAACATTGTTCTGGCCATTCAGGCGCGCGCGCGCTTTATCGATTTGCTTGCGAGAGACCAAGCCCACGTCTTGGAGGACTTTGAGGACGTAATCTTCGTTCTGTTGCATGGTCTGGGAGGGTTGCCGTCTAGTTTATCGCAATCTGCTCGTGGCGTGAACCGCGATTTCCCGGCTTTACCGAAAGGAGATAAACTCAACGCCGCGTTTGGTTTGCCGATTTCGGGTCTGGAGGCAGGACCACATCTTGGTTTTTTCTCGATTCAGATAACAACTTTTTAAGGGAGTTATGATGTTTTGCCCTAACGATTGTTGATTACTCGACGGTCACGCTCTTGGCGAGATTGCGCGGTTTATCGACATCCCGGCCGAGCTCGACGGCGAGATGATAGGCAAGAAGCTGCAGCGGAATCACGGTTAGAACCGGGCTGACACAATCGATCACATCGGGGATTTCGACGATATCTGCAGCAAGACTTTTGAGGTGCTTCGCGCCGTTACCCGAAGTGATCGCGATGATTGGACCTTTGCGCGCTTTGACTTGCTCGATGTTGTTTACGTTCTTTGAAAATACGGCGTCGTCCGGCGCGATGAAGATGGACGGCAAATCCGGCCTAACGAGTGCGATAATTCCGTGTTTAAGCTCGGCACTGGGATGGCCTTCAGCGAAAAGGTAAGTGATTTCCTTCATTTTGAGCGCGCCTTCAAGCGCGATCGGGTAATTGAATTGCCGTCCGAAAAAAAGCATTCCGTTGGCGCCAGCATATTTTTTGGCGATCGACTTAATTTGATCGCTCAGCTTTAAGACTTCCTCGATCTGACCCGGCAACGCTTCGAGCGCGTCGATCATTCGTTTTCCTTCCGCGGTGGAGAGCTGGCGCATTCGACCGAGGAGAAGACCGATCAGGGTTAGAATCACAAGTTGCGAGGTAAATGACTTGGTGGCGGCGACGCCGATCTCCGGTCCGGCATGCATGTAAACGCCGCCGTCGCTCTCGCGTGCAATCGTGCTGGCGACGTTGTTGCAAATTCCAAGCGTGCGATAACCTTTGCGACGGCTTTCGCGTAAGGCACCGAGCGTATCGGCGGTTTCGCCGCTCTGGCTGATCGCGAAAACGAGCGTGCGTTCCGTCATCGGTGTGTTGCGATGGCGAAACTCACTCGCGAATTCGACTTCGGTCGGAATGTTGGCCAAGCGCTCGATTAAATATTCGCCGACGCGACCGGCATGGAGGGCCGTGCCGCATCCAGTCAACACGACTCGCGCGACATCGCGCAATTCCGCCGGGTTCATATTTAAACCGCCAAGCTTGGCCGTGCATTCCTCGTAAGTGAGGCGGCCGCGCATCGCGTCGCGGACGGTGTCTGGCTGCTCGCAGATTTCCTTGAGCATGTAGTGGGGGTAATCCCCCTTCTTAATGTCTTCCGCGCTGAACTCGACTTTGCTGACCGCGTGCTGCCCGACCTCGCCCTCGATCGAGCTGATTTCAAATTTGTCACCTTCGACCGCGACCAGATCAAAATCGTTTAGGTAAACGGCGTCGCGGGTGTGAGCGACAATCGCACTGACGTCACTGGCCAGAAAATTCTCGTCTTTGCCAACGCCGAGAACAAGCGGGCTCCCGCGGCGTGCGCCCACAATAAAATTCGGGATGTCGGCGTGCACGACGGCAATCCCGTACGTTCCGATGACCTGCTTCAGCGCTGCGCGGGTGGCGTTAACGAGCCGGGCTTTCGAATCTTTGCCATCAAGCTGGCGATAAATATTTCCGATCAAGTGCGCCAAGACTTCGGTGTCGGTGTCGGAGCGAAAATTCGTGTCGCCGTCTTGAACAAGTTGTTCTTTGAGGGCCTGATAATTTTCGATCACGCCGTTGTGAACGAGAGCGATCTTGCCGGTGGCGTCGAAATGCGGATGCGCATTCTCGTCGTTGACTTTCCCATGGGTTGCCCAGCGGGTGTGGCTGATTCCATAGAATCCGGCGGCCGGCTTTTGAGAAATGAGTTTGGCGAGCGACGCAATTCGACCGGCGCACTTGCGCGTCTCAACCTGATCGCCGTTAACGATTGCGACGCCGGCGGAATCGTAGCCGCGGTATTCGAGGCGACGAAGACCGTCAAGCAAAATGGGCGCCGCTTCAGAACGCCCGACGTAACCGACGATTCCACACATATTAGGAAGTGAAGGTTGCCACCGCCACGAGGCGCACGCAACCGGGGTAAATTGAGCAAAAAGGTTGCCGCAAGCGGCGAGCACTGAGTTATTAAGGATGTGCAGACGCAAAATCCCGGCCTTCGCGACTCAGTTTCACTGATGTCCACGCCCGCGCTTCCACCGGGAACCACGCAGCGAACGCTAGCAATTATCATGGGCGGCGGCGCAGGCACACGTTTGTTTCCGTTGACAAAGGATCGCGCCAAGCCGGCGGTGCCGCTCGGCGGGAAATACCGGATCGTCGATATCCCGATCAGTAACTGCCTGAATTCGGGGTTGCGCTCGATTTACGTGCTGACGCAGTTCAACAGCATGTCGCTCCATCGACATATTCAGGCCAGTTACAAGTTCGACAATTTCTCGCGCAGTTTCATCGACATTCTCGCCGCGCAACAGACTCCAGAAGGCTCGCAATGGTACCAAGGAACGGCGGACGCCGTGCGGCAGAACATGCGCTACTTTCTCGAGCGCCCGTTCGATTACTATCTCATTCTCAGCGGCGATCAGCTTTACCGGATGGATTTTCGCGCACTGCTTCATCAGCACATTCAATCCGGCGCCGACATCACCCTCGCCACCAAACCGGTCCATCGGCAACACGTTTCCGACTTTGGCATCATGCAGAGCGGGGTCGATCGGCGGATCGCGCGTTTCGTCGAAAAACCAAAGGATGATTCAGTGCTTCAAGAGCTGAAGATGAGCCGCGAACTTCTCCGTGCCGTCGGTTCAAACGAGGATGAAGAATTATTTCAGGCGTCGATGGGAATCTATATGTTCAATCGCGATGTGCTGGTGAAGTGTCTCGACAATGATTTGGTCGATTTCGGCAAACATATCATTCCGCAGTCAATCAAAGATCGACAAGTCAATACGTTCATTTTTCAGGGCTACTGGGAAGACATCGGAACGGTGCGCGCGTTTTATGAAGCGAACCTCGACCTGACCGATCTTGTGCCGGAGTACAGTTTTTTCGACACCGAAGCGCCGATTTATACGCATCCGAGATTTTTGCCGGGCAGCAAAGTCAATGGTGCGACTTTGCAACAGGCGATCATTTCTGACGGATGCATTATTTCCGATGCGCACATTGAGCGGAGCGTCATCGGCATTCGCAGCATCATTCAGAGCGGTGCAACCATTCGTCACAGTGTGGTGATGGGCGCCGACCACTTCGAGCAAGACCGGCCGGGTGGGTCCGACGTACCGCCGATCGGAGTCGGGCGAAACTGCGTGATTGATCGGGCCATCATCGACAAAAATGCGCGCATTGCTGATGGCGCGGTGATCACGCCGGAAGGGAAACCGGCAAACCTCGACTCGGAGAATTATTTTATCCGCGACGGCATCGTGATCGTTCCGAAGAACGCCGTCATCCCGCCGGGATTTTGGATCTGACGCTCAGAAATCGCCAAGGTCTAGAGCTTTTTTAGAATGGTGATAGGAGGCGCAAGCTCGTTCGAAGGCGTATCGTAATAGTGATAGAGCGGGTCGGGCTGATTGTTCCATTGCAGATCGGGAAACGGAATAGTGATTTTGGAATAAGAATGCTTTGAACTTTCGCGCATAAATTCCTCGTCCGTTCTCATCGGACGATAGCGGCGCAATATCATCCATTCCGGGCCGGGAGGTCCGATTTCGATTGAGTTGGTGACTGCGAGGTCAGTGTGAAACATCAATGGCAGTGCGCCATAGGAAGGTTTTACTCGGTCACCCGGTGCCGCATTAGTTCGAAGGTAATCGATAATCACGTCGTCGGACCCTCGTGGAGGATGAACGATGCTTCGCAAATAATCGATAATCGGAAATCCCGCGCCAATATTGATTAGCGCCTTAGTTTCTCCACGAGCGAAGCTGTAGCGAATTCTTTTTGAATCTATGAATCGCGGATCGACGCCTGCGGTGGTCCATTGAGCGGTTTGCAGCTCCGTATAGCGCAGCAGCGGAAGTGGGAGCAGGTGGAATAGATTTGTAGCCACGACCATGAGTGCGAGCGGCCAGACAAGCCAGCTTCGATTAAACGCTAGAGTTTCTATACAAGTCGCGGCAAAGAACGTTACGAACGGTACGATTCCAATCAGGTAGCGAGTGAACGGAAGGTCGGATACCACGGCAAAACCGATCAGTTGCGTTAAACAAATCATCAGAAAGAGGAAAGTCAGGTCGTTTCTGAAGGTGTCTTTTCGCACGATGGTCTTCCATTTCAGTGCACACGCAGCAACTACAAGGCTGAGCGGAAAAAAATAATCATTCAGGGTCAAAAGATAACGGACCAAGTACATACCTGAAGCTATCGGGTCGTCAGATACCGATTCGCGAACGAATTGTCGGTCCCAAATCCGGCAGAACCAAGCCATCGGCAGATTAACAATTAAGATGATCAACGCTGCGATCCCTAAGCATTTGAGGACCTCCCCAGCTGGTCTTCTTCTTATCAAATCAATCGCCAGCGCCACAAAAAGGAGAATGGCGCCCGGGAAAAAAGAATTCAGCAGCAGGGTCGTCCATACGATTAGCATCAGCTGATATTTAAGCTTTGGATCCTTCAGTAAACTCAAATAGGCATCAGCGATAAGAAGATTGAAAAGCGGGACCAAAACATAATAACGACATTGCCTGGTATGGAGAAGCAAAGGCACACAAGTGAGGGTCAGCGCGATTGTCAGCCACCGGTGACGATTTCGATCGCCGTGCTTTCCTAGAAAAATGTAATAAAAGCCGAGGAGAACAACGAAGGCGACGGCAAACGGAAATCGGGCGCCAAAGGCGTTTTGTCCCCAAATTGCCATCGATCCGGCCGCCAAATAAGACGGAAGCCACCCCTGCCAAATATAGATTCCATCCCGGACATCTCTGTGATCTGCAAAGATTGAGACAAGATTTTTTCCATCGGAGGCCGCCGGTACGCCTGTAATGAGAATGTTTCTTGCGACGAGGGCCGTCTGAGCCTCGTCTTCCCACAGGCAATTGGTACCCAAATGCCAGAATACGAACAATGCCGAAATCGTGAGGAGCACGAAAACCATGGTCCTTTGGCTCGGTTTTATTGCGAAGTTGTCAGATAAAATCTTCTTTGCCGGCATGATTCGTTTCACAAAAAATGCACTTCTGCGGCAAACCAGTTAGGCTCGCGAAATCCAGAGGGCGGGTCGGATTTGTCAAGGTTTGCCTTCAGGTAGGTAAACGGCCAATTCACCAGAGTCCCCCGCCAGTCGGTAATTGTTGTGAACGTAATCCAGAATAAGCGGCGCGTAGAAGCGCATTTCTTTCTCTTTGACGATTACGATTAGTGCCGGCGGATCTTTTTTAGCTTGTTCGATCAAAGCCTTGTGGTCCTCAGTCGTTTGGTCGCCGGGCCATAAGTAATTCCATTGGGTAGGATTGCGTCGCTCGGACAAGAAATAAAGAATCGGATAATATGGCAGACTCAGGATGGAACGGTCTGGTGCAGCCGCCTTTTGCACTAGTTGAATGAAGTTGGCCATTCTTTCGCCGCCCTCGATGCGGACCTGTCCTCGCGGGATGGGAAGAGCTGTTTTATTTGTCAGATCTGGCAAACACGCCGGCGTCACTGCCCAAAGGAACCAGATCAAAACGGCTCCGGCCAAAGCACGCGGTGTTCCCTTTGTGATCTTCGCTGGCCACCGAGCCACGGACCATTGGCTCGATAGGTCATCAAGCTTTTCCACAAAGAACCGGCAGGCGCAGGAAACTAAAATGAAAAGCGGCGGCAAAGTGATAAGAAGATGATGCCAATCAGATCGGGTCGCGCCTTGGAGATAAAACAATGCCGCCCAAACCAGCAGAAACGTCATCACTGCTTCCGGGAGGCGATACTGCCTGCGGATGACGCGGACCAATAGCCAGATCAAGATGGCTGCTTGCAGGACCGGTGAAATGTAGAAAAGTAGCGTTACCGCGTTTTCAGAAAAGGCGACGTGGGTATTCCAGTGCGGGTACGAACGCGAGCTTGTCTTCGCGTACGTGCTTAGCGGGAAGACGACTAGTTGCGAAAACATTTTTCCCCAAGCGCGTTTCACCCACCAAAAAATTCCGAGCGGGATCGCTACTGTTAAAAGCCCACTGCCCCACCACAACAATAGTCGTCCGGGCTTAGGGAGCGACGCGCGCGATTCTGGGGTGAATTTCAACGCGATCGCAAAAGCCAAGATCGACAGCGTCAGGTACAATCCCTGGTCGTGTCTTAACAGAATGGAAATGGCGTTCAATACTCCTGCTCCAAACGCCAGATACGATTGCTGGCGGACGCCGGCGCGAAGAAACAACAAAACGCTCGCCAAGGTCGCGGTTATTCCTTGCCAGACTGCGAAGGGTACGAAATTAAAAAAAGGGACGCCCAGAATCGTTGCCGGCAGCGCCGCCGCCAGCGACCAAATTGGCCCGTTAAAATTGCGCGTAATCCCGTAAATAAGGAGCGCGATTGAGATGTAGATCGAAACGCCCAAAATCCGTAGCGAGGCCAATGACGTCCCAAATAATTTGAAAAAGAAGGCGGCGGAATAATACGAGAGCGGGGGTTGCGGACTTACGAAATCCCGATTTGGTAATTGGCCTTCCATTACTCGCTCGGCCCCGTAGGCCAGGAGTCCTTCGTCCATAAGGTCTGATCCGGCGCGGTACCGTGGTAAAGCGATTGTCAGGCAAGACGCAATCAGCAAAGCGAGACAGACGACGTCGGAAATAAAGTAGAGCTTCTTTCTGCCATAGCTTGCAAAGAAATCGGAGTTCTGCACACCAACAATAGTAAGGCCTAGGAAAGACCCATCATCCCGCCGGAATTTTGGATCTAGCCTGTGCTAGGAGGAGAGCGATGTCGATCTTGAGATTCAGCGGTGGTCGCTGAAGTTTGCGAATTGTCCGCCGGTTTCCCATTTTTCCTGTTTGTTCCAGGGCATTGCGGATTCCGGTTTCGCATCAGGATCATTGACCAACGCAACGTGCTCTTTTTGGCTCGCGCACGAAACCAACATGCTCGCCGCGGCCAGCAACAAAACGGCCGCGACCTTTCTTTCCTGTTTACGAATTTGTGCCAGCATAAATGACAATGTCTCCAGGTTGCACCTGGACGCCTCGCGCCAGAGTGCTGGTGATGATATCGCCGATAGCGGTCGCCGGTTCAACTGAAGAAATGCGAATTTTTCCAATGAAGGTGCCGTCTCGCACGATCAGCATCTCGGAGTGCGGCTCGACACCGTTACGACCACCCAGGTTGAGGACAACGAAATTGTAAGCCTGGTTGACCGCCAGCACAGTGCCACGGACACCGACTTTTCCATGCGCCACGGCCCGTCGTTGTTTTTCATCTTCGAGCTGTGAGGAACGCTCTCTTACAGCTTGCACTTTTTCGGAGAGAAGGCTTTTCTCGCGCTCGGCGGCCTCGAGTTGCTGGCGAGCATCATCCAACTGCGCCTGGAGCTCTACGGTGGAAGGTGCGCCGGGGTTGGCCGACGCGGGCTGCTTTTCCTCGATTTGTTTTTCTAATGTCAGCATCTCCGCTTCTTTATCCTGAAGCTTAGTTTCGAGCTTTTTCTTCTCTTCCAGAATTTGCGTTAATTGGCCTTCGGCCGCTCCCGTCTTTGCTTCGCGCTCGTCGAGTTTGGCTTGTTCGGCGGCAATCGCCGTTTCGCGCGCTTTAAGTTCCTTTTCGCGCTGAACGCGAGAATGCTCGGTGGTGTCGCGGGCGCTTGTGGTTTGGGCGGTAGCTGTAGCTGAACGCACCGTTTTCACTTTCGCAACATTGAGCCCGCTAAAAATCGCGGCGGCCAAGAGCAGGACAACGGAGGCGCCGATCAACGTTTTTGGTGTCGGAGAGAAATTGTCGGAAAGAGACAACACAAACGGATTGTTTAATCGGAGTTTCGGACAAAATGCAATCCTGGATTTCTTTTGTTCGCTGTCAGGTTGCTTGCGCCCAGCGGACTTCGCCCGTATAACAAAAGCGTGGGTCAGCAGCACCGGGTTCGAGTAAAACGTAAACGCCGAAACGCGTACTTAAAGCGCAAGAAAAAGACAATGCGCTCGAAACAGCGCGAATCGCCGAGGCAGCGAAGCAAGAAAGAGCCGGCCGCGCCGGAATAGATCGACATCTCGCTTCCGACACGCGCGCGACTTACAATCTCGAGTGCCTGCGCGCTACCTGATTGTCGATGGTCACAGTATTATTTTTGCCTGGCCCGCTTTGCGCAAACTGCACCGTCGCCGGACGGCGCTCGCGCGCGAAGAGTTGATTAAGCGACTTCGGCAGTATCAAGATTGGACGGGCGTGAATGTCGCGGTCGTTTTCGACGGGCGCGGCGCGGTTGTGAGCGAGCAATCCGATCCGCATGATGTGCAAATCTTCTATGCCCGCCGCGACCAATCCGCGGATGCGATCATTGAGCGACTCGCGAGCAAATACGCGTCGCGTTTTGAAATAACGGTCGCGACCTCGGATTCCCTCGAAATGGAAACGGTCAACGCGAGCGGCGCGGCGGTTGTTTCGCCTGATGAACTGCGCAAACGTTTGGAAGCGGTCGAAAAGCGCTGAATCAAGCGGCTCCAGCGAGCGCTGGCTGCTGACCGTTGAAAACGACGCTGCGCTTGCGCTGCTGACACGTTGCAAGAACTCGCGCTAGGACGCAGTAGAGCTGTTCGATCGGAAGATTCTTGCTCACGTAGCCATTGGCGCCGGCGTGGAGAGCTGCGTGCATTTGCTCTTCGTCGTAGCCGACGCCGGTGAAAACAACAATTGGGAGCGTGGGGTTCGATTCGCGCATGAAAGCGATGAGGGAGATCCCGTCCACCTTGGGCATCTTAAGATCGACAATAGCTACTTCGCAGTCGTTTTCAGAGAGCCAGGCGGCAGTCTGGAAGCCATCGGTCAAAGCGCAGCAAGTGTGCCCCCGCTGACGCAAATATGTGACCATAAACTTGGCGATACCAGGGTCGTCATCTATGATGAGGAACTGAGAGAATTCGCGTTTGGTCGGCTTCATGGTCTATAATTTCCATAACCAGTAAAGCACTATCCTTGCCAACCTGGATCCCCTCGGCACTTTCCCCGCCGGGCCTAAAGCCCTGCTTATAGCCGGAGTTTTTTCTCGAGCGCCTTGACTCGGTCGAAGAGTTTGCCCAACCGGTGAATCCAGGCGATCTGCCGCTTAGCCTCCGCTAATGGGACCGCTGGCGAGCCGAACCACGCGCCACCCGGAAGGTCTTTCGAAATGCCACTTTGCGCCGCAATAACGGTGTTGTCGTCAATGGTGAGGTGGCCGATGACGCCGACTTGCCCGGCCATCATCACTTTTTCTCCGATGCGCGTGCTACCAGAAATCCCGGTTTGGGCGGCGATGATGGAATGCTTTCCAACGATGACGTTGTGCGCGATCTGCACCAGATTGTCGATCTTCACGCCTTCCTGGATCCAGGTTCGGCCGAACCGAGCACGATCAATGGTCGTGTTTGCGCCGATCTCTACATCGTCGTCGATTTGAACGATTCCAATTTGCGGAATTTTTTTGTATTGGCCATCCACAAATTCAAATCCGAAACCGTCTGCACCGATGACCGCGCCACTGTGAATGATAACGCGCGCGCCGATCTGCGTTCGTTCGCGAATGGTTACGTTTGGATAAATCAAACACGACGCGCCGATCCGGCTTTCTTGTCCGACGTAGCTGCCGGCGCCAAGCACGGTGTTGTCGCCGATTACTGCACCAGAGTCGATGACCGCATGCGGTTGAATCGAAACGCCCTCTCCGATCTTTGCAGTTGGATCGACAACCGCCGTCGGATGAATGCCGGCGGCAAAGACAATTGGCTTCGGCGCCAGTTTCAGCACCACCTGCTCGAATGCTTTCGAAGGATTCGCCACGTGAATCTGCGCGGCATCGGTCTGTTCAGAAAAATCGAGCGGAACAAAGAGCGCCGACGCCCCTGTTTTCCGCAGCCGCGCCATGTAACGCGGATCGGCGTAGAACGTGATCTCGCCGGGACCGGCTTCCGACAGTGAAGCTGCTCCGCTAATTTTCTGGGCCGGATCGCCCCCGCGCAACTCTCCGCCACAAAGGGCCGCGAGTTCCTTAAGAGTAAAACTCACGTGATTTAAAGAGAGCCGGGAACATCGGCAAGGGCGATATCGATCTAAGCTTTGATACTTGCGCGCACCGCGTCCAATTGGCCGGCAGAACCAAGTTTCTCATTTTTGTGCGCGATGAAATTGGCGTACTCTTCGACGAAGGTCTTTCCAGGCGGCCGAAAATCGAATTGTTCGGGATGATCGCGGAAGAATTCGCGATGAACGCGCGTCCAAACGAGGCGCCCGTCGGTGTCGATGTTCACTTTGGTGACGCCGAGTTTCGCGGCGGGCAGATATTCTTCCTCGTTCACGCCGCGCGCAGAAGGATCAAGTTTTCCGCCGGCGGCGTTGATGCGTTCAACTTCCGATTTCGGAACGCTGGATGAACCGTGCATCACGATTGGGGTGGGGGACAGGCCTGCTTTCTTCACTCTCTCGCGAATTCCTTCAATCACTTCAAAGTGCAACGATTGTTGGCCCTTGAATTTATACGCCCCATGGCTGGTCCCAATTGCGGCGGCGAGCGAGTCGCATTGTGTTTGCTTGATGAACTCCACCGCCTCGTCCGGATTCGTCAGGCAGGCGTGACCTTCATCGACACTGATGTCTTCTTCGACGCCGCCAAGCATCCCCAGCTCGGCTTCAACGCTGATGCCTTTGGGGTGCGCCTTGTCCACAACGCGTTTGGTGATCTCGACATTTTTTTCGAACGGCTCGTGGCTGGCGTCGATCATCACCGAACTGTAAAATCCGGAGGCAATACAATCATAACAAGCTTCTTCATCGCCATGGTCGAGATGGACGGCAAAGATTGCCTCGGGAAACATTCCCTCGGCGGTGCGAATGATGGCTTCCAGCATTCGCTTGTCGGCATATTTCCGCGCCCCCTTCGAGAGTTGAATAATGAACGGCGCTTTGCTTTGCATATTGCCGCGGAACAGCCCCAGGGATTGCTCCATGTTATTGATGTTATAGGCGCCGACAGCAAACTTGCCGTAGGCGACTTTGAAGAGTTGAGCGGTAGTGACGATCATAAACGCGGGAAAATACTGATTTGCTTTTGCGAAGCCTCAAATCGCAAGCCTCAAATCGCAACTCGAAATTTTTGTTAATCCTGGCCGGTGGTTGCGGGCAAGAGCACACTGACCTGCGTTCCCTTTGAGTTCGAATCGACTTCTACGCGGCCGTGATGATCAAATACCGTCCGTTTCACGATCGGCAAACCGAGGCCCATTCCTCGCGGTTTGGTCGTGCAAAACGGCGAGAAAATTTTGTCTTTTAATTCCGGAGCGATGCCTGTGCCGTTGTCCCGCACGGTGATGACGACGGCCGCGGCGTGCTTATCCTCCCGGACTGGTTTTGCTGAAAGTGTGATATGCGGCTTATTACGGTCGGCGCTGGCTTCCGCGGCATTGGCGACGAGATGGGCGAACGCTTCGGCCAGGGCAGCTTCATCTCCTAACACGCGCGGCAAATTGCTGGGCAGCGATGTCTCCAATTCAACTTTGCCGTTGATGCCATAACGCGACCTGGCAATTTCCACGCCCTTTTTGACCGGTGAGCGAATGTCGATCGGTTTTAGCACAAGCTCGGGCGGATGCGCGAAGTTGTTGATCTGGGTAATGATTTTATCGAGACGATCGATCTCGTGCACTACGATTTTATTAAACTCTTTCCGGAACTCGGCATCGTCGAAGCGCTCGGGTAGCAGTTGGGCAAAAGTCTTGATCGCGACCAAAGGATTGCGGATCTCGTGAGACATGCTCGCGGCCAGGTCAGTCCAAAACGTCGCTCGATCGAGCAACGCTTGTTTTTCGCGCAACGTTTCCTGAGCCGTGAGATCCTGAATCACTGCGACCGCGCCGAGCAGGGATCCGTCGTCGGCAAGCTGTCGCGTTTCCACCGAAAGCGATCGCCGTGTCTTATTGTCGATCCACTGTTGCGGTGACGGCGAGGTTTTCGATTCCAATGTTTCGCGCAGCAAGCTGGCCAACCGGTTTCCGACACTTTCAACCGGTTTATTCAAAGCGGCGGCGCCGGACAGACCGAGAATTTTTTCCGCGGGCGGATTGAACCAGCGAACAATTGCGTCCTGATCGATGGCGACAATACCTGGCGGAATCGACTTCAGGAGCGTTTGGGCCAGCGTTTTTTGGACAGTCGCTTCTTCGTAAAGAAGAGCATTTTCGAGAATAGTGGAAACGTGTTCGGCCAGGGTCGTAAGGCCTTCCAGGTCGCGGTCATCAAAGAGCTGGCCGGTGACCCGGTGTCCGAAGAAAACCCAGCCAATGATGGAGCCACGCGCATAAAGCGGCACGATTGCTTCGGCGCCAAACACATCGAGAGCGCGCCGCATGATTGTGCGCTGCCGATGATCTTGAGTTCGCGGAAGATTGGAGCGCGAAATGAGATGGGCATGTAATTCAAACCAGCGCACGAGAGCGTCGCGCTCTCCAAACTGCAATTCTTCAGTCTCGGGCAAGCAATGCAGGCCGGCACTGAGCCGATACGGATCTCCTTTGCGGATTCGCGAAAACAGTCCGACGCGACTCACGCCAGCCGCATCGGCCAACGCTTCGACAATGGCTGTCACAAGCAGCTCGATATTGTCCAAGCGGCGAAGAACTCGCGGAAATCGGAGCAACGGAAACGTCCGCGTTACGTCCATCGATTGACGTGCAGCTTCGCCTTTGCGGGAGATTTCCGGTACCACGGTCGACGTTTCGCGTAAATCGCGGTTTTCCTGAGAGACTTTCAAATAATCGAAAGCGCGACCGAGGAGCGCTTGAAAGCGGCGGCGCTCCAGTCCGATCTCTTCCGCGGCGTAAATTCCAAACTGCTCGGCTTCGCGCAATGTTTCGGATTGTCCAACCCCGAATACAATGATCAAAACATCGGGCTGCTCATTTTGAATTTGATCGATTAATTCGCGACATTCTTTTGATCGCAAGTCCATCATTAAGATCGACGGGCCGGTTTGCTGCAGAACAGGTTCGAGACGATCTGGGTCGCTCACGTGCCGTACTTGCGCCATGGTGCGCAAGAATGCTCTCGCCCTGCGAACGAGTTCGGCATCCTGAGTATATAAGGTGCAGACCGGTGCGGGCGTCATGCGGCAGCCACCTTGCTGTCAAACCGCACTAACGGGAGTAAAATGTGAAACGCGGTGCCCTTTTGCAGTTCGCTCTCGACTTCGATCTGTCCGCCATGCTCCTGGATGATTCCGTGCACAACCGACAAGCCCAGTCCGGTTCCGTAATCTTTGGTGGTGAAGAATGGATCGAAGACGTGCGGAATGTCCTCCGCACGAATTCCCTCTCCGCTGTCGCGAATGGTGATGCGCAACGTCTCGCGCATTTGTCCATTCCCGCTCCCTTCGCCATTTCTGTATGTTTTGGCGCTGACCCACTGTTCGTCCGGGCGGATCTCGGTTTTCACCGACAATTCGCCATGCGTTTTCATCGCATCCATGGCATTTAGGAAGAAGTTGAGAAACACCTGTTCCAACTGATCGGCATCGCCGTGGATGGTATCTAGATCCGCGCACCAGGAGCGATTTAATTTAATGTCTTTCTGGTAAAGTCTGTGGCCAACAAGGGTGAGCGCTTTTTCTAAAATCTCATGCGCATGCAGCGGTTTGAGAATTGGTTTGGCCGGGCGTGCAAACCGAAGCAGCTGATTAACGAGCGAGTCGATTCGATCGATCTCGTGCCCGATCAAATTCGAAAACGTATCTCGAAAGTCGGAATCCTGGTAACGCTCGGGTAGCAGTTGGGCGAACGTTTTAAGCGAGACGAGCGGATTTTTTATCTCGTGTGCCATTCCTGCCGAAAGCGTTCCCAGACTGGCGAGCCGGTCGCTGCGGCGAATTTGCAGTTCGAGACGTTTGATCGCGGTAACGTCCGTTAACACCATTAACGCGCCCAGTACTTCTCGATCTTGTCCATGAAAAATCGAAGTGCTCGCCCGGATGATCACCTCACCAGTTCCGACATGCATCGCAATTTCGCGGTTTTCCTGACTTTCGCCTGTGCGCAAAGTCGTGATTAGCGGTTCTGCCAGGTCGAGCGGGAGAGCGCTCAGCGAGCAGTCGAGCAACTCCTGCGGGTTTAAGCCGGTAATTTGACCGGCCTCGTTATTGAAAACCGTTACCCGATCGTCTGTTCCAGCGGCGATGACACCGCTGGTCAGATTTTCGAGCAAAGTTTCGTTGTAGATCTTGGCGTTTTGGACTTCGGTGAAAAGTTCTGCGTTTTCAATCGCGACTGCGAGTTGTCCGCATAAAACCTGAAGTGCGCCTTGTTCGGTCGCGCCATAGATACGGCCGGATTTTCGCGCTCCAAGCAAAAGTAGGCCAGCCAGGTGATCTCGCGCGAAAATCCCCATCGCCAGCGCGATTTGAAGTGAATCCAACTGTCGCATCACTCGCTGAAGTCGCGGTGTGGGACGGGCACGATGGAGCTCATCCATTACAATCGGCTCGCGATTCGACTCCAGTTCGGCAATCGTCGCCTGGTCGCGGCTCAGCTCTAAACAATAACGAGCCCCAGGCTCGACAACGGGATAACGCTGCGAAAATCCCTGTTTGTCTGGAAGGAGGATGAAAACCCGGTCGGTCCCAACCGCTTCGGCGACAGTATTGGCGAAACGATCGAGTAAATCGCGCAGGGTCGTGACTGAGGACAGGATTTTTGCCGCTTTACTAACCGTTGCGCGAAAATCGAGCTGATGTGAGCCGATAAAGAGGCGCCCGGCCAGGCGTTGTGAGATTCCGCGCGCCGGCGCCATTGCAAAAGCAATCACGATCGCCGCCGTAACGTGTGCAATGCTGTGAGCGTTTGCGAGTGACGATTGCAGCGCGGTTACGACCAGCCACCAGACCAGCGTGTAGAGGGCGAGTAGATAGGAACCCAACAGCCCGTACGACAACACTCGCCGGAGCAAGATTCCGACGTCCATCACCTTTCTCGTGACGACGCCATAAGCGACGATGGCGCTGAAGAGAACTACTCGGAACGGCGCCAACCAAACGGAACGCGACGGATCGAAAAACGACCTAAGCAGCAGTGCCAATGGCAGCGCACTGACCAGAGCGACAATTCCAGCGATGAGAATGTAGGCGAGCTCATTTCGTTCGCCGCCTTTGGTGCGACGAAGATCTCTCCAGGTGCAGGCAATGAGAACAACAATTCCGATACCAAAGAAAGCGACGTATGCGTTAACGCCCGAGCCGTAAACCGGGACCGCCAAGTCGTGACTGGGATGTGCCGGCAGTCGTGCCGCCTGAAGGAAAAATTTCGTCTGGCAATAGCAGACAATGGCGGCGGTTGAGATAAGCCAGCCGCGAGAGCGGGCGAGGATGTGACCCCATTCTTTTTGCCGCTCAGAAATGGACAGTCGTAGTAGATTGAAGGCCGCGAAAATGATCGCAGCAGCAGCAGACGCCTCGCGGATCGCAAATTCCGCAATGGATTCCGTCTTTGCCGTGAACGCCAAGAGCAGGCTTCCGATCCAGGCGCAGATCGCGAGCGACAATATGAAGAAGCACTGATTCGAGCGGCGTTTGGGGTGAGCGAAGAAAACAGTCAGACCGAGGACGACTTGGATCGTCATCGCTATCAGCGTCGAAATAGCTGACCCGGTCATTTTACGTTGTCACACGGTTAATGACTAGACTGCTCGCGCTTCCGCCAATGCCTCGAACGTTTACTAATGCGCAGTTTAGTTTGGTCTTTCGAGCACGATTCGGAACGAAATCCAAATCGCAGTCAGGATCGCTCACTTCATAATTTGCGGTCGGAGGCGCGATCTGATCACGGAAGGCAAGCGCGCAGGCTGCCACCTGGAAGGGGCCACCTGCAGCAAGTGGATTTCCCGTGACGCCTTTGATCGAGCTAATCGGAACCGTGTAGGCGCGCTCTCCGAACACGCTCTTGATCGATTGCACCTCCACTGCATCCAGAACCGGATGGCTTGGTCCATACGCAGAGATGTAGTCGATGTCGTTTTCAGTGCAGCAAGCATTCGCGAGCGCAATCTTCATCGACTCCGCCAATCCGGAGCCTGGTCGTGTCATGTCCAGGTCGCGCTGTTTTCCAGATCCGCTAATCTCGAGATAGATCGGCGCGTTACGCGCTTCAGCGCGTTCCAGGTTCTCCAATATAAAAACGCCGGCGCCTTCAGAGATCACTCCTGAATCACGTTCGAGATCGAAAGGGCGGCTTGCTTTTTCCGGCTCGCCATTGCGTGTGGAACTCATACCACTCGCGATGAAGCTCGCCATAGTTAGCGGTGTGATTGGCGCGTCGGCCCCTCCCGCAATCGCAATTTCTGCGGCGCCGGATCGTATCAGCGCCGCCGCGTCTGTCAGCGCGTCTAATCCAGACGGACATGCAGACGAAACTGTCGCGGCATGGGCGGCGCTTCCAATTCGATCGGCAATCGTGTTTGCCGCAGCTTGGGGAATGGATGCCGCCGAAGACGTGGTCGGAACACGATTGGGACCCTTTTCGTGGAGCGCGTTGTAAACGCTTTCAATAACATCGATCGCGCTTGTGCTGATGCCGATCACAACCGGCACCGGACCTGGTAAATCGAGATTGTTCGGGTCGAGCTTTGCGTCTCTTAACGCCATCATCGTAGCGGCATACGCGAGCTGCGTGTGCCGCGCCATCCGTTTTGGCTTCAGCTCCGGCTCAATGTAATCATACGGGTCGAAATTCTTTACCTCACCGGCAATTCGGCTCTTGAATCCACTTGCATCAAAGAGCGTGATCGGACCGATGCCGCTCCGGCCGGCCACCAGCGATTCCCAAAATTCCTCGTTGCCGATTCCATTCGGCGCCAAAATTCCCATCCCGGTGATAACGACGCGATTTCGTTTCATTACTTTTGACGCCGTTGCGGATGCAAACGGTTCGTGAAGAAAGTCCGAGGGTTGGCCGCGGCGACGTCTGTGGGGTTGGCGGTTAACTGATTGTCGATCTTTTCGGGCACGGACGAATCACCGCGCATTCTAAACGCTACATTAGCTTCAGTCATTATATTTTTTGCGTCTCAAATAGATCACTTATTCACCAAACCGAGAACTTATTCACAAGTTGCACCTTGCGTGCCAACGATTTCTGCTTCAACGTTCGCCCGGCTGAGCTAGATGAATTTGCGCCAGTTTTTTTTGTTTCTTCGCCCGGTCTGCGGCATGCCCCTAGCTTCTATTGCCGCTGACGCTTTATGACCGCCGCGACTGAATTGCCCCAAATCCTTGTTATTGATGACGAAATGGGGCCGCGCGAAAGCTTGCGCATGCTCCTGAAACCAAATTATCAGGTCCACACGGCCGATTGTGTCGAGGCCGGCCTCAAACTTCTTAAAGAGAAACAGCCCGACACCATTGTGATGGACATTCGGATGCCGGGAATAAGTGGGATCGAGGGTCTGCGTCAGATCCGTGAAATCGATCCAAATCTCTCCGTCATCATGCTGACTGGTTTTGGTGCGCTCGAGACGGCGAAGGAGGCTCTGCGACTCGGCGCCAACGATTATATTAGCAAACCCTTTGATGCTCGTGAGATGCAGCAGGTCATCGATCGCAATGTCGAACGAACGCGCGCGCATCGGACCACCGAAACTGCCGCCGCTGAAATCAAAGAATTAAACAACCGTCTCCTTCAGCAACTCGCACAAAAAGAGCGATTGGCGGCGCTTGGGCAGGCGTCTGCCGAATTCGTTCACGACCTTGGCAATCCTCTCACCATTGTTTGGGGTTACGTCCAACTGCTCGCGCGGCGTCTCGACAAATCCGACGAGGACGAGAGCGCCAGCTCGGTCAAGGAATTAAAAATCATCGAACAACATGTCCGTACCTGTCGTGAATTGCTCACGATGTGGCAAGGCTACGGCAACGTCGAAGCTTCACCGCCTAAACCGGTTTCTGTTTCAGGGACGCTCCGGGAAATCCTCAAAGGGCTTGCTCCAGTGGCGGATCAAAAGGGCGTGGCCTTCCGAGTAACGATTTGTGATGACCCATGCGTCCTCTTGGGAGACGCCTTGCAGCTTAATCGCGCCATTCAAAACGTGATCATCAATGCTGTCCAGGCGTGCCCTGAAAAAAGCGGAATAGTCACCGTCACCTGCGCTCAAAAAGATTTTTATGTCGATCTGCGGGTCGAAGACAACGGAGCGGGTATCCCGGCGGGCCAGTTGCACAAGATCTTCGATCCTTATTTCACGACCAAGCAGGCCAAGAGCGGAACCGGTTTGGGACTCTACATCACCAAAAAAGTTGTTGAGGACCATAACGGCTCGATCAAAGTCGAAAGCGCACCCGGCGCCGGCACGGTTTTCACGATTCGTCTCCCGCTATCGGCTAGTTAAATCCGGAGCGCGCTGGAAGATCGCCGGATTCTTCGCTCGCGTATTTTCTTTCTCGCGGTTTCACTTGTCAGTTCCCTCGCGTTTGGTTTTGCTGAACGGGTGCCGTATCGCGTCGCGCCAATTTTTTTGATTCGTTTAGCCGGTGCGCCTTTCGAAGCGGTCGAACGTTTGGACACTCCGGTCATCGCCAGGGCCGCCCGCGAACTGATCGTTAGGCAAAAGAGAATCGAGCTCGGCGATGAGAAAGCCTTGGCGACAACGCTTCACGACGATCTCAACGCCGCTCGAAAATCATTGCTCGCTGCCGCCCAGACGATTTTGCCGCGCTATTTGATTTTTGGTGCGGAAGGAATGCGGGACCGCATTTCATCTTTGTTGGAAATCGATCCGGACGCTGCGCTTCCTCCGCGCAATTCGCGCGCCCGCGAACGCGAGCGTCATCTCGCACTTTATCTTCAACGCATTGCCGCGAAAAACGACACGTTTAGTGAGTTCGGACCTTCCGGCTGGGGAAAAGTCGGGAAAAAGGTTTCTGGAATCGGATTGAAGCCGGAGCCCGGTATCGCACAGCGTGAAGCGTTCCTGGAACGATGGACTGCTCACGCCATCGCCGCTGTGATTAATGCCGATCCGGAAAACTCAAATCCAAAACTGGTAGTGCCCGCGCTGGAACCGCACGCGGTGGAAATTTTGCTCGAGGATGTGAAGAATTGGCTTCCCAGTCCCGGTCGCGACAGATGGTTGTCGATCCTGCAAGCGTTGGTCGAACTTCCCTCACAATTTATCAGCACAACTGACTCGCAAGATCGACAATCGATCTTGGACGAAGCGCAAACGTCTTTGCAGTCGATCGGCGCCCAAACGAAACAGGGCGATCGCTTTCTCTACGCCGCGAGCAATCCCATCGGCGAAGAATGTTTTCGCGAGTGTCACTTCGAAATTAATGAAAGTTTGATCGATGAAGTCACAGTTCAAGCCGAACCCTGGATCGATCTCTGGCGCGATACTTACGCTTTCATTGCTTCACGCGTCGCCGCCGGTCTGCGCGGCATCATGGAAAAAGCCGGTGCCAAAAGCGGAGTAATGCCGTTGCCCGAATTCCTGCAGGCCTGCGAAGCAGCGAAACTTTCCCTGACCGGGCCGGGACTGGTCGCGCTCTCAGTGATGGCGTTTCAGGAAGTGAAAGCTGCATTTCGAAAACGATTGCAGCTACATGTCGATCTTAGTCAATACGAACTTACGGCCGAAGATTGCCATGTCGTCCGCGACAATTTTGATTATCCGAAATTCGACGAGTACACTTATCCCTCAGCCGATTTGCAATTGGCCGCGACTTCAACTGAAGCGATCGCGCGCGGCGATTATCAATGGATCCTGGCTGAGCTTCATCCGCCAATCGCAATGCTTCATCATTGCATGTACTGGAGTTGCCCGGACAAGGAGGCGCTAAGTCGCGCATTAGCGAGCACAACCTTCGGTCGTCCGAACTTTCACTTCGGTTTTTTCGCAGCCGATTTTACCGCGCACACGACCGTGCGTTTGTTCGAGGCCCTGCCGGAGCTTTCAAACTTCGTCGCGCCCCAACGAGCGCATCCCAAGTGGAAAAAAATTCCGCCGACGGATGCTGAAGTTTATATCGATGAAGCAACCGGAGACGTTTGTGTCCGCAAGATCGACAATCACGAACATCTCGGATCGTTTGCGCGGGCGTGGGTGATTCCGCTTGGATTTCATCCGTTTCAATTTGGAATGGCTCCGCACACGCCTCGTTTGCATTGCGGGAAGGTGATTGTCCAACGTCGCAGTTGGACAGTGAAAGCCGAAGAACTGATTCCCGGCAATTACACGGGCATCTCAACTCAGTTGGTCCTCGCTATTGAAAAACTGCGCGCCGAAAGAAATCTACCGCGCTTTATTTACATTCGGCCAACCGAGCAAGCGCTACGTCGGAGCGGAGCGGAAGGCCGCGATAAAGATACCAAGCCGGTCTTTGTCGATCTTGAGAGCTATTTGTTTCTGGAAATTTTCCATCGCTGGCTCATGAAAGCTGGCGAAATCGAGGTAACGGAAATGTTGCCGGACGCTGAACATTTGCTTTGGAAAGAACCGGATGGTCGCCACAGTTTCGAGCTGCGCACATTAATTGTCCCGCGTTCATGAAAATTGTTGCGATCGCAAACCAAAAAGGCGGAGTAGGGAAGACAACGACCGCCGTGAATCTGGGCGTGGCTTTGGCGGAAAAAAAACTGCGCGTCCTTTTAATCGATCTCGATCCGCAGGCGAACGCAACCAGCGCGCTCGGAATGCAGGAAGTGGAAGGCGAGAGCATCTACGAATCGCTGCTTGGTAGCGCGCCACTCGCAAGCAAGATATTGCCGACTCGCCTCGATCGACTATTCATCATTCCAGCCGATCTCGATCTTGCCGGCGCTGAGGTTGAAATTGCGCGGATGCCGGACCATCTCACGCGTTTAGCCAGGACATTGTCGACCTTTCGTTCGGATGAAACGTTCGATCTCATCGTTTTAGACTGCCCCCCCTCGTTAGGAATTCTCATGACCAACGCGCTGGCCGCGGCCGACGAGATTCTGACGCCGATCCAGTGCGAGTATTTCGCGCTCGAAGGTTTGGTCAAAATCGTACGCGTGGTCGAGCAGGTGCGCGATTCAGGCGCGAACGATCAAATCGAGATCGGCGGCATTGTCATGACCATGTTTGACAGTCGGACGAATTTGAGCGGCCAAGTCGTAGACGAAGTTCGTCAGCATTTCGGCAAACGCGTTTACAACACCGTTATTCCGCGAACGGTCCGTTTAAGTGAAGCGCCGAGCTTCGGGAAATCGATTCTCGAGTACGACCCGAGCGGTGTTGGCGCCAGCGCTTATCGCGCTCTCGCGCGCGAATTCATCAAGCGGCATTCTCTTTTCCCCATCGCGCGCGAGACAGAAAGAACACGTTTGTCAGAGAGTCTCGATAGATAGTCTGCTTCTCTAAACTCATTCCGATTTTTTCCGCGACACGCTGGGACGGGATGTTCTCGGGATGAATCAACGAGATGACTCGCGGCAGTTTCAAATCCTGAAACGCGTGATCGCGGACGGCGAGGGCCGCTTCCGTAGTGAGGCCCTGATTCCAGTAGTCCGGGTGCATCCGGTAGCCGATCTCGATTTCGTCCACGTCGTCAATATGCTGATGATAGAAGCCGCAATAGCCGAGCAACATTCCGTTGCTTCGATGCACCGCCGCGAAGAGCGACGGTTTGTTCACGTTTTGCCACGCCAGAATCCTTTGTAAAAATCCAAGCGTTTGCTCGTGCGTGTAAGGGCCGAGCGAGAAACGCATGAAATCCTGGTTGGCCATTAATCCGGAGAGAAGATCGACATCTTCTTCGCGGAACGGGCGCAAAGTTAAGCGCGGCGTTTCCAAAAGCGCCATCGGACGAATAAAGACGAATCGTGCGTGAGTTGCGATTCATAAACAGAGATGGCGACGAAAACCGACGAATACGGGCGACCGGCGACGCCTCCAGATTCATCGAACCTATCGACTGTGCGCGAGGCCGCGCAGAATTGCACCGCCTGTCACTTGTACAAACGCGCAACCCAAACCGTTTTCGGCGAGGGACCAAAAAAAGCGCTGATTATGTTAGTCGGCGAGCAACCCGGCGATTATGAAGACGTCGCCGGAAAACCATTCGTCGGGCCGGCCGGAAAAATCATGGATCGCGCTCTGGAGGAAGCGGGGATCGATCGCAAAAAAGTTTACCTCACCAATGCGGTGAAGCATTTCAAATGGGAGCCGCGCGGCAAGCGTCGCATCCATCAGAAACCAAACTCACGGGAAGTTGCGGCTTGTCGCCCATGGCTTGAAGCGGAGTTGCGACTCGTTAGGCCGAAATTGCTTGTCGTTCTCGGATCAACCGCCGGTCAGGCGATCTTCGGGCCATCTTTTCGAGTCACGCGCGAGCGCGGGAAGGTTCTTTCTTCGAAATTCGCGCCGAAAGTCGTCGCTACAGTTCATCCCTCGTCGTTGTTGCGACAGCCGAATGAAGAATCGCGACATCGCGAATACAAAAACTTCGTCGCCGATCTTCGCGTTGCGGTCAAAGCCGCCGGCGAGAGTTAGATGCTTGCCACACCGTAGCTGGCGAATGGAGCGAAAGGGATGAGCGACATGGCCGGCAAAGCCGCGAGGTGGCGGTCGAGTGCAGCGGGAGCTGCCGAGATACAAGGCGCGTCGATCTTGCGATTGAATCAGGACTTCGGTGTCGTCGACGGGCTTGGCGCTGGGCTGGCAGTTTTCTTTTCCGTCGGCCCAAGCTTTACAAATTTTGCTTCCAAAGATCCGTCCAGATTTTTCCAATAGGCGCCGCTGACTTCTTCGTTGTCAACAATGTCCTTCATTGTCCCGGTTCCCGCGCCTTTCATGATGTTTGTTTTGTCTGTGACTTTGAAAACCCGCGTCGCCTGCTTGCCGCTGATCGTGAACGTCCTGTTCTTCTGATCGACTGCTGAAACCATTCCGTGAAAAGGAATTGGTCGGATTGACGGTTTGGCTGGCGATGCAGATGCAGCGGGTGATGCAGAACTCGATTTTGTGATCGTCTGCGCCGCGAGCGACAAGGAAAAGAGCAGGGGAGGAATTGTAAACGCGGCGACGAGGGAAGTCTTGAATTTCATAAGTGTGGACGGGTTTAATGGAGGATGAGTTACCGAAATTTGCCAAGCCAAATGTGGCTTTCCGAGTCGTAGCTCGCGCCGTTGATGTGGCAAGTTTAAAATGTCTCCTTCGCTAAAGCTACGGCCCGACAATCTTCGTTCTGCTGCTGCGCTGCGAGCGAAGACTGGAGGTAAGAGGATTATCTATAAGCGTTTTTTGAGCAAAGCATGGCCGGAAGAGGATTTCAGGTAATTTTCGAACCTTCGGGCCCGGTCTTTGTCTGAAAACGCGATACAGGTTTTGATTCGCCACGGTTTCCACTTTGATGTGTGCGGCACTTCACCGCGATTGTGCCTGATCAAGCGCCGACGAAGATCCTGAGAGCAACCGGTATAGAATCGACTCGGATCTATTTCGCTTTGCAGCACGTAAACGTAGGTGAACGTTGCCATTTTTCGGCAGGCCGAGTCGTAGCTCGCGCGATTTCTGTGACAAGGCTAAAATGTCCGCCTTCGCTAAGGCTACGGCGCGACAGTCTACGCTCTTCGCTACGCTGCGAGCGAAGACTGGAGGTAAGGGGATTACGCTCCCGCTAGTGCATCCAATAATTAAACCCTTTCAATAGAATTTACCTCCACGCTTGGAAGCTTTGGAGGTAAGGGGATTCGAACCCCTGACCTTCTCATTGCGAACGAGACGCTCTACCAACTGAGCTATACCCCCGAAGTCTTTCGACTACCGCCGTTTAACGTGCAGAATTTGGGATGCGTTTCAACTGGGGATCCACCCGTTTTGCCCCCTGATGATTTTCCGTCAGTCCCCTCCTGTCCAGAAAAGTCAAAGTTGAATATCCGCGCATCGTGTCGCTTTGTAAGACGCGGAGCTGGATGAACGCGATGCGGTATGTAAAACAAAAGCGCGAAAAGGTGGGACTGTGCACAATTTGTAAGCGGTTTCGTGATCTTACGTACGATCATATTCCACCGACAACTGCGGGCAACGTGAACCCAGTAATGCTGGTTTTAGCGATGAGCGCAATATCTGGCAGACCGCAGGAGGATCTCCCTTTGATCAAGCCGACTCATCACATTTTGGGATTGATGATTCTGGCCGCGTTCGTTTCAGGTTCGATAACCTCAGGCCAGCAGACTGGCTAGAAGGAACCGACCATTCAGGTTTCATCCTGATGGGGGCCGCGGGCACTGGGTCTCTGCGTAGTACGCCTCGGAAGCGCCACTCATGAAATCAACTTTCCGCGGATGAAATGACCAATGGCGTTCATCTGAACGCAGTTTGGTAATGGCCTACCGTTCCGGGATAAGTGAATCGGACGGGGCATCGTTGTTTGTAGCATCACCGCTGGTATAACAGATTGCCCATTAGCCAGTTAGGTTCCAACGCCGCCACGGATCGATCACAGAAAGAGCGCACCATTACCAGTAGCCGTGTTTTAGGCGCCCAGGGTGTTGTTATAAAAGCAAAGCGAATCAATACCGTCGGCCGTGTTGTAGCTGCTGGTTGCGTTACTGATAAATATAACTAATGGTCAATGTTATTAAAAGGTTTGTTGACATAAGCGTCAACATTGTGCGCATAATACAAACTCAATCTCCCAGACGGACGGTTCTAGAAATTATACCGCAATTCGACGAAGGGATTGGGGTTCAAGCATAGACAAAGAATGAACGATTCTGTCCCGAAAATCGGGCGGTCGACCAAGGGCGGCAGCTTGCTCTCGACTGTCCGCGAACGACGATTAGCGGATATTTTTCTGCGCTATTTTTCCGGTTGCGAATTGACGGAGACCCGCACCGAGAAGCCATCCTCCAACCATGGGAGCGCCAAACAAACGTTACCGCTAAATGGTAACGGGAGTAATGGAGCGAGAACTGGTTCCTTAGTCATGAAAGAGTCTAATACAGCGACAGCGATTTATCCTCGTGTCGCAGCGGCCGATGCGGCCCGTTGTGAGATTCCTCGTTGGAAGCGAATTCTGGACGTCACCTGCATTTTGTTGACTTTACCATTCTGGTTGCCGCTCATGATTTTGATCATGGGGGCGATTCGCTTCATTTCGCCAGGACCTATTTTTTACCGTCAGGAACGCGTCGGGTATCGACGGAAGCGTTTCATGATTTTCAAATTCCGAACAATGCACGTCAACACGGAGACTCGAACGCATGAGGAATATTTCGCGCATTTAATGCGCGTTGATTGTCCTATGGCAAAATTGGATGGCAAGGGCGATTCGCGCCTTATTGCCTGCGGACGTTTCCTTCGCGCCAGCGGCTTAGATGAATTACCGCAGATTTTTAACGTTCTTCGGGGAGAAATGAGCTTGGTTGGTCCGCGCCCATGCCTTCCGAATGAGTTTCAGCGTTATGAAACGTGGCAGCAGCAACGAGTCAGTGCACCACCCGGTCTCACCGGCTATTGGCAGGTCAACGGGAAGAACAAAACCACGTTCAATGAAATGATCGCCATGGACATACTTTATGCCCGTAATATGTCGGTCTGGCTTGATCTGACGATCATGTTAAAGACAATCCCGGCGTTGATAGAGCAAGTCCTCGAATCTCGAAGGAAGCCGCGCAGAGAATCGCCAAGAATCTATCATCAGACATTACCGAGCAGCGGGCGTCTGAATGGAGCGGTGAAGAAAATATGACAAAAACGATCTCTGTGGGGGTGGTCGGGTGCGGATATTGGGGGCCGCTCCTCGTCCGGAATTTTAGAGGCCTTGCCAACTGTAATCTCAAGGCGGTGTGCGACGTGAAAGAAGCGCGTTTGAAGCACATAAAGGGATTGTATCCAGATGTCGAGGGCGTGACGGATTACAAGCGCTTCTTTGATGAGCTGGACTTGGATGCGATCGTTATCGCTACGCCGGTGAAGTATCACTATTCTTTGGCGAAAGCCAGCCTCCTGGCAGGTAAACATACATTCATCGAGAAACCGATGGCATCATCCGCGGCAGAATGTGAGGAGTTAATAGACATCGCCGAAGGCAAGGGTCTCATCTTGATGGTTAACCACACCTTCCTTTATTCAGCTCCGGTGCGTAAAATTGTTGAGATCGTCGAAGCAGGAGACATCGGCGACATCCGTTACATCAATTCCCGGCGTCTTAATTTGGGTCTATTTCAACACGACATTAATGTCGCCTGGGACCTCGCGCCGCACGATATCTCGATCATCCTCCATATTCTTGGAGAGCTCCCGATCGCTGTTAATTGTCAGGGAAACGCTCATGTCACCGCGCACGTCGAGGACGTGACTAATATGTCGTTGTATTTTCGGCACAAGCGTTTTGCCAGCATCCAGAGCAGTTGGCTTGAGCCGAGAAAAATCCGCGAGATGACCATCGTTGGAACGCGCCGAATGATCGTGTACGACGACCTGCAGACCCACGAAAAAATCAAAGTCTATGACGTTCGAGTGGAGCGCCCTCCGCACTATGACACCTTTGCGGAGTTTCAGTACTCATATCATTACGGCGACAGCTACATCCCCCATATCATTCAAGAAGAGCCGCTGAAAATGGTTTGCCAGCATTTTGTTGATTGCGTGGAGACGGGCACTCAGCCGCTCAGTAGCGGTCGGGAAGGCCTCCAACTCGTCCGAATTCTTGAGGCTGCCTCCGTTTCACTTAAGGCGAATGGAGCGCCTGTGACCTTGTCGGAGACTGCGGATAAAGCCTCAGTTTCGACGGAACTGGCGAAAACCCCCAGAATAGTGCACGCCGCGAGAGCGGCCAGCTGATAGTGGCAAACTAGCCACTCATCAGGTCGTAACCTTCGACGTAAAGCAAGGGGCGCAATGTTCGGATTAATGGATTCCTAATCTTTACGGCCGGTAAGTCGATGACAAAATAAAGAATTGCCGAATCCCGAGAAGTGCAGAAAGAAGTAAGCGGAATCAGCGGACAGGAGAGGTCATTGTCGAAACCGGAAGCGTGGCAATCAAAGCCATGAAAACAGACATCACCGGCTAAAAGGTTTCTGACCGAATTTTGGACACATTGGCCATAAGAAATGTACATTAGAGTACCCTTTCTCGATCTTAAATCTCATCACGCAAGTCTCCACGATGAGTTTGACCGCGCCATTCGCGCCGTAATTGACTCGAGTGCCTTCGCCGGCGGACCGTTTGTTGAAAAATTCGAACAGGACTTTGCGTCTTATTGCGGCAGCCAACACGCAATCGGCGTCGGCAGCGGGACTGAAGCGCTTTGGCTCTCGCTTTTGGCGTGCGACATCGGGCCCGGCGATGAAGTCATAACGGTAGCCAACACATTCATGGCCACTGCCGAGGCCATCACCTACTGTGGAGCTCGGCCGGTGTTTGTCGATGTAGATGAGCGTACTTACACGATGGACCCGGCTGGGCTCGAAGAAGCGCTTAGCTCTCGAACCAAAGCCATCATTCCGGTTCATCTCTTCGGCCAATCGGCAGATATGGATCCAGTTCTCGAATTCGCGCGTAAACACGATCTTTTTGTAATCGAGGATGCCGCCCAAGCTCACGGAGCCAAATATAAGGACCGGAAGGCCGGCACGCTTGGTAACACTGGATGTTTCAGTTTTTACCCCGGAAAAAATCTGGGCGCGTTCGGCGAAGCCGGCGCCATCGTGACAGATAGCTCTGAATTACAAGAAAAAATCCGCATTCTTCGAGACCACGGTCAAGTCCGCAAATACCGGCACACGGCGATTGGGTGGAACTGCCGGATGGATGGTATTCAGGCCGCTATCCTGAGCGTCAAACTGCAGCACCTTGAAAGCTGGAATTCACTCCGGCGCGCCCACGCGCTGCAATACAATCAGGCATTCGCGGGGGTGGACGAAGTTATAACACCTCTCGAAGCGCCCTACGCCCGGCACGTTTACCACATCTACGCAATTCGTGTTCAGGAAAGAGACGAGGTTATGTGGTTTCTCAAGGAAAAAGGGATTCAGTGTGGAATCCATTACCCTATCCCGGTCCATCTTCAAGAAGCTTACCAAAGCCTTGGATACAAGAAGGGAGATCTACCGAGATCGGAACAGACTGCTCTGGAATTTATCTCGTTGCCAATGTTTCCGGAGCTCACTGAAACACAAGTCAATATGGTCGCGCTGGGTGTTAAAGAGGCCATCCTCACCGGCGCGATGGTTTGAAACAACGTGTGAGTTTACCTGCTCTCTTGACCCGATCGTTAGCTACGGCGCAATATCGCAACGGGAGAAAGGCAGAGTTCGCCCGGGGCCGAGATACCGACCGATTCCGTGTTGAGGAACGACCTCCTCCTCGCGTCACTGAGATGAGAATCGTTGATCCTCTTTGCGATCCCAATTGGGATCAACTTGTTCTTTCCCATCCTAACCACAATTTCTTCCATCGCGCTGCTTGGGCCAAAGTGCTCTGGAAGACATATGGGCATAAGCCCATCTACATTCGCTTCTGTCGAGAGCGCGAATTGGTAGCCCTAGTTCCACTAATGGAAGTCGCGAGCCCCTTCACTGGGCGACGTGGTGTCTCGCTGCCCTTCAGCGATTTCTGCCGGCCATTGGTATTCAATCAATGGGGACAAGAGTCGCTGATGCTACGACTCCTGGAGCTCGGTCGTAAGCGAAAGTGGCGGTATTTCGAACTGCGTGGTGGCAGAGAGAACTTTCCAGCTTCTGCTGCAGCTAGCGAAAAATACTACGGCCACAAACTTGACCTAAGCACGGGCATAGAAAATCTGTTCGCCCGGTTCAAAGAACCTGTCCGCCGTGCGGTTCGCAAGGCAGAGAAAAGCGGATTAAGTGTCGAAGCAACTAATACTCGAGAGGCGATGCTGGATTTCTACCGGCTCCACGTTCGAAATCGAAGACGACATGGCGTTCCGCCGCAACCTTTGTCCTTCTTCCTCAATATTCATGACGAGATCATGAGAGCCGATCTCGGCTTCGTTATTCTGGGCAAACTCGGAACCAGACCAGTTGCCGCTGCAATTTTTTTTCACTCCGGGGAAGCAGCTCTGTTTAAATTCGGAGCTTCCGACGAAAGGACTCAAGAGTTTCGCGGGAACAATCTCATAATGTGGAAAGCTATTAAACGCCTGGTGGAAAAAGGTTTAAAAACGCTCCATTTCGGCCGAACGTCGGTTAGCAACGACGGCCTGCGGAGATTCAAACTGTCGTGGGGGACCGAAGAAGAGATGATTGAGTATTTTCGATTTGCTTTTGGACGGGATATGTGGGTAAATAGTTATCGTAACGCTTCCGAATTTGGCAATCAGCTTTTTCGCAAATTGCCGCTGGCGATCAATCGTCTGGCGGGCACATTAATTTATCCCCATCTCGACTAGGCGTGCATCAATATGGAAGAACCACCTTCACAGGCACTGATTAAAAGAGATGATCTTGCGCTTTCCAGAGTGCGAGCGCCACGGCCGGCGCTACACGATTCGACCGTGTCGAGCGTGAGTCGAAACGATATTCTCTTTGCTCTATTCAAACACAAGAAGAAGATCCTCCTCGGCACAATTGCAGGGTTGGCCGTTGCCGCCGGAGTCTTCTTTTTCTTTCCGCGAGTTTACGAATCAGATGCCGTGTTGCTGGTGCGCTATCTTGTTGAGAGGGGTACCGTCGATTCGATTAACACCCCGAAAAATCCCGACGGATATGCGCCAACAACGGATACTGTTATCGGGGCCGAAGTCGCCATTCTCAGCAGTTGGGATTTGGCTGTCCAGGCTGCCGAGGCGATAGGCCCCAAGCGCCTGGGTGCGACCACTAAGGAGGCCGCCGCCGCCAATATAACTTCCGGACTCACGCTTACTACTACCAAAAACAGCAACATCATTTCTGCTGCCTACCAGAACCGGGATCCAGAGCTTGCGACGCTTGTATTAAGCGAACTCGTAAACCGTTATTTTAGCAAACATCTTGAAGTTCACCGTTCAGCCGGAGCATTTGATTTTGTAACCCAACAAACCGATCAAGTTCGCACTCGGCTCAACCAGACCGAAGATGGCTTGAAAGAGCTGAAACAGAAGGCTGGCATGTCTGGCATTATGTCGCTGGATGACGCCACCAAGGATTTAAGCGGCGAGGCCACGAAGACGGAAGAGCAGTTGCATTTGGCCGAGGCGGAGCTGGCTGAGCAACAAGCGCGGGTCCAGCAAATAAGCGGGTTAGATGCGAGCGCAGAAATTGTCTCCGGGAACTCAAAAGCGGCCGCGTCCATTCCGGGCGAGCACGGTGCGAAGCCTGGAGACGGAAAGTCCGAAAAGCCTGCGTCGCCAACTCCGGCCAAGCCCAGATCGTCTGCCGAAGTCGTTCAAAAGTATCAGGCCCTGGTATCGGGGTTGCAAAAGCTCCGTCAGACACAGTTGGATTTGTTCGCCAAGTACAAACCAAACAGTAAAATGGTAAAAGCGAACCAAGCAGAGATAGACGAGGTCGAAAATCAGCGTCGCAACTTGGAGAAGGAATATCCCGACCTGCCCACAAGAGTTCCCGGCTCATCCCAAGGTAAGGAACTCGACCCTGGCTCTGAAGCTGCTCACCTGGCTGGGGTACAGGCGAAGAGAGATGCCCTGGCTTCTCGGATGCACGATCTTAAGGAACGGATCCAGCAATTGTCGCAACTCGGGTCACAGATCGCCGGGCTCGAGCGGCAGAAGCAAATGCAAGAAGACAATTATAAGTACTTCGAGACAACTCTCGAGAAAGCTCGTGTCGACGAAGCTCTTGATCCGTCGAAGATTCCGAATATTAGCGCCGTGCAACGACCTTCGCCGCCGATGCTTGTCACTTCTACGCGGAACAAGATCATGCTGGGATCGGCGGTAGGAGGATTAGCTTTAGCAGTGGGGTTCGCCTTGCTCAAGGAACTGTTCTTAACCCGGACGGTCCGACGGCCGGTTGAGGTCGAGAAGTTCGTCGGAATCAGCCCGTTCTTGTGGATTCCCTACGACTCTAAGCCTAATATGGCTTCAGCTTCCAGGGGGAACGGAAAAGTTGATGCGATTGTTCCGAAAGCGGCATCGCGAAGGAATCTGGCGCCTTGGGATGCTGGTCACTTTATCCGGCCTTATGCGGAGGCGATCCGCGACCGTTTGGGCCTCTACTTTGAACATCATCATTTGACACACAAACCGAAGCTAGTGGGCGTTGCTGGGTTTTCGAAAGGGGCGGGAACATCCACCCTCGCCGCTGGGCTAGCCGCCGCTCTCTCGGAAACAAACGAGGGCAAAGTTCTTCTCGTCGATATCAACCTTGGACCTAACCAGGTTCATCCCTTCTTCAAAGGCAAGCCAGCCTACTCCCTGAACGCAGCTCTTCAACCAAACGGTCCGATCGACTCGGCTGCGGAGAATCTCTATTTGGCTACGGTAGGCTCTCCCAACGCGGGTCCAGCACAGCTCGGTCTGAAGAGATTCTTCGACCTGATGCCAAACCTGAAAGCAAGCGACTTCGACTACATCATTTTTGACATGCCTCCTCTAAATCAAACAAGTCCGACCTGGGGCATGGCCGCTTTCATGGATAAGGTTCTACTTGTTATTGAGGCCGAAAAGAATACGCGCGACGCTGCCAGGCGCGGCTACCAGAGGTTGATGGCTGAGCGAGACAATGTTTCAATCGTACTTAACAAAGCCCGCTCATACGGTCCGAGGTCGCTGGAACTGGAAACTTGATAGAAGATCTCACCTCCCTGCTGCGCGCAGCTTAAGGTTACAATATAAGCGACAGTCAGTCTGCTGGAAATTGGAGCGGACTACCGCCCCCTCTTAATAGGTTCAATCAAGGTGGCGATGATCCGGGTCCGCCCACCTGTCGCTTGTTTCGACGCCGCCGATTAGTGCGTCGGTAAGTTCCGTATTTCACGATGTTACGTAATAGAATCTATTATAGAATCAAGCCGTTCATTCCCAAGTCTCTTCGAACGGTGCTTCGTCGAAGACTCGCCTTACGTCTACGTGGCAGTGTCGACAATATCTGGCCGATCATGCCCGGTTCGGAGCGCATGCCTGACGGTTGGCCGGGGTGGCCAGATGGCAAGAAGTTCGCCGTCGTCTTGACTCACGACGTCGAAGGCCAGGCGGGTTTGGACAAGTGCAGGGATTTGATGCGACTCGAGCTCGACCTGGGATTCCGTTCCTCATTCAATTTTATCCCGGAAGGAGGCTACGCAGTCCCCGTGGATTTAAGAGAAGAACTCGTGCGCAATGGCTTCGAGGTGGGCGTCCACGATCTTAAACATGATGGAAGACTTTACTGGTCCCGGCGTGGGTTCAGACAGAGGGCCGCGCGGATCAACCGCTATCTTTCCGAGTGGGGGGCCGCAGGATTCCGATCTGGCTTCATGTTGCGCAAGCTCGACTGGTTGCACGAGCTGGAGATTGGATACGACGCCTCGACATTCGACACCGATCCGTTCGAGCCACAGCCGGAAGGTTGCCAAACCATCTTTCCCTTTTGGGTGCCTCGTGCTGTCACTCACAACTCTCGCTCCACCTCAGACGGTTCCACTTTCAACGATTCGAATGGCGGCTACGTCGAACTTCCCTACACGCTCCCGCAGGATTTCACCCTCTTCTTGCTCTTACGAGAGGAGACAGCGGAGATTTGGTGCCGAAAGCTTGACTGGATTGCCGGGCACGGTGGCATGGCTTTAGTCGACAGTCACCCCGACTACATGGCCTGGAATGGGTCGAGCCGAAAGAGCGGGGAGTATCCAATTGAACTTTACCAGGAGTTTTTGGAGCACATTCGCTCGAGATATTCCGGCGAATATTGGCCGGCTCTCCCGCGACAAGTCGCTGCTCACGTGCTCCAGAGCAGTGCGCTGTCCCAGAGACAGACGGAAGCGCCGCGCATGGCTAGACTGTCGCCAACCCTTACAGAGGGAGTCCCGGCCGGCTCTTTCGCCACGGGCGGACTGCATCCCGGTTTCGGCAATAGATGGCGACTTCGTGGCACACGCGCGGCTGTTCTTCTCTATTCTTATTATCCGGCCGACCCGCGGCCGCGCCGAGCTGCCGAGGCTCTGGCCAAGGAAGGCGTGACTGTCGATTTAATCTGCTTGCGGGAGAATGAGAATGAGCCAACGCGCGAGACAATCAACGGCGTTAGCGTGCTCCGTGTTCGACGGAGACGGTACCGTGGCGACAAGAGAAGGTACGTTGACCAATACGCTGCTTTCATCTTGACCTCGTTCGCTTACCTCACAGCCCGCTCTTTGACGCGGAAATATGACTTTGTGCACGTGCACAACATGCCGGATGTCCTGGTCTTTAGTGCATTGGTTCCGAAGGTGTTGGGCGCCAAGGTTATTTTGGACCTGCATGACCCGATGCCTGAGCTGATGCAGACCATTTTCAAGCTGCCGGAGAAAAGTCTAAGCGTGCGTCTTCTCAAGCGGCTCGAGAAATGGAGCCTCGGCTTCGCCGACCTCGTGCTCACGGTCAATTTAGCCTGCAAGAAAATCTATGCGTCCCGCAGTTGTCCGCCGCAGAAGATCGATGTGGTAATGAACTCGCCGGATGACGACATTTTCCGTTTTCGGCCGCCGAAGGCGAACGGTTCAAATGGAAATGGAAGCGATCCTGCCAGGCCGTTTGTCATTCTGTATCATGGCTCGCTGGTAAAACGAAACGGGTTTGACCTGGCGGTGGATGCTCTCGAAATCGTGAGAAAACGTATCCCTACGGCGAAGCTCATGGTTTGCGGTGGACGGACTCCTTTTTTTGACGAAGTTATGGAATCGGTGCGGCAACGGGCCCTGCAGGAGAGCATTCAGCACCTGGGTGCGAGGGACGTCAATCAAATCGTCGAAGCGATTGAGAGTTGCGACGTCGGAATCATTCCCAATCATCGTAATATTTTTACGGAACTAAACACGCCGACGCGGATTTTTGAATACCTGGCCCTGGGCAAAGCCGTCATCGCTCCGCAAGCCAGGGGGATCCAGGATTATTTCGGAGACGAAGACCTCGTCTTCTTTAAGCTTGGAGATGCCGACGATCTGGCCCGGAAAATCGAATTCGCCTATTTCCATCCTCACGACCTCGAGCAGATCGTGAAACGTGGGCAAGAGGTATATCTCGCCCACAAATGGAGTCAGGAGAAATTGAACCTCCTGAATTCCATCAGCGAGCTCCTCTGAGCGCTGGGGCGTTTTGAGGAATGATCGGCGTTCTTGTAGACACTGCTCAAAGGTCGGTTGTCAGCGAGTTCTTCGAATTATTCAAGACCCCTTGGGAGTTTTACCGCGAAGGCCCGCATTACGATGGGCTGATTTGTTCTAATACTGAGCCCCCGCGCAGCTTTGCAAAACTGGTTTTGATTTATGACGCCGGGCCGAAATTGTTTGATCGGGAAAAGGGAATTGAAATCCGTTCCCAACGTTCAAATTCCGTCATCTTATATAAAGACAGGCGGATTCCGATCTATGGAAATTTCCTCACCTTCGAAGGTCCTGCCACTCACGGTCTCATCGACGAAAGCGATCAAGCATCTGTGGCGCAGGAAGTTATTTCCCAGCATCAAACGTTCGTGCGCATTGGCTTTGATTTGTTCGGGGAAATTCGCCATTTGCTCGCGCGTGGCCAGCCTCCAGCCCATGCCGCGATACCGGCTCTGGAATTGCATATCGCTCTGCTCCGCGACTTGATCACTGGCTGCGCGATCCCGCTGCTTGAAATTCCGCCTCTTCCTTCCGGATGCAGTTTTATTGTCTGTCTGACCCATGATGTCGATCACTGGGGAATCCGAAATCATAAGTGCGACCACACGATGTTCGGGTTCCTCTACCGCGCGCTGATCGGTTCTGTAATCAATTTTGGTAGAGGCAGGAAGTCGCTGAGACAGGTTGCGGTCAATTGGATGGCAGCGCTTTCGCTGCCTTTTGTCCATCTGGGGTTGGCGAAAGATTTTTGGAACGATCTCGATCGCTACCTTGAAATTGAAAAAGGTCTTACTTCTACTTTTTTCTTCATACCAAACAAAGGGGAACCGGGCCAGGATGCCGGCGGCCGGCAACCTTCAAGGCGCGCCGCCCGCTACCAGATTTCGGAAATTGTGCCTCAGGTTAACCGTCTCCTTGCCGAGCGTCATGAGATTGGCCTCCATGGAATCAACGCATGGCGCGACACGGCCAAGGGCCGTGCGGAGCTTGAGAGTGTTCGGATCGTAACCGGGGCATCAGAAATCGGCGTGCGTATGCACTGGCTTTTCTTCGACGAAAAATCGCCGGCTACTCTTGATAAGGCCGGGTTCTCCTACGATTCCACAATCGGCTACAATGAGACCGTCGGTTATCGCGCCGGCACCACCCAGGCATTCAGGCCGCTCGAGGTTGAGCGGATGCTCGAATTGCCAATGCACGTCATGGATACGGCTCTATTCTATCCGTCGTACCTCGACTTATCTCCTAAACAAGCCCGGGCCGTGGTGAAACCCATCGTGGAGAACGCGGCGCGTTTCGGTGGCGTATTAACCGTCAACTGGCATGATCGCAGTCTTGCCCCGGAAAGATTGTGGGACGATTTCTATGTGGGGTTGATCGAGGACTTGAAGAGCAGAGGCGCGTGGTTTGCAACTGCCTCGCAGGCGGTCTCGTGGTTTAGAAAGCGCCGGTCGGCGGTTGTTGAGAGTGTTATCTGCGAAGGCGACTCGGTCCGAGCGAAGGTATCGATCGATCACACTGACGCCGATCTACCCGGATTAAGACTCAGAGTCCACAAACCGCCAGCCCGATTCGTCGACATCGAATTTAACAATTCTGCTGAGTTTGAAATCTGACCTCTGTCCTCCCTGCCGCGCCGAAGCTTCAGCGTAGGCGGGTGTCCTCTGATTTCCTTTCTCGCGCTGTTCCCATTCAACGCTTTAACGATTCAACCCTCTCTCAATGAACGAGCCTGAGTTTCGCACCATTGCCATCGTCGATGTCGAATTCGGGAAAAACGTCACTGTTGTGCAACCGGTGAATCTCTATGGTTGCAAGATCGATGACGACTCTTTCATCGGTCCTTTCGTCGAAATTCAGAAGGGCGTAAAGATCGGGAAGCGGTGCCGTATCCAATCGCATGCATTTATTTGTGAGCTCGTCACGATTGGGGACGACTGCTTTATCTCGCATGGAGCGATGTTTATCAACGATCTCTTTGTTGAGGGACATCCGGCGCCAAGCCGCGATCTCTGGCGTCCCACCAAGCTAGGCAACCAGGTCAGCATCGGAACGAATGCAACTATTCTCCCGGTCGCGATTTGTGATAAGGTCGTAATCGGCGCCGGCGCGGTGGTAACCAAGGATATCACCGAGCCGGGTGTTTACGTGGGAAGCCCGGCCCGGCTCCTTCGGCGCCTTTGAAATCAGAGATCGGAAATCGGATGTCAGAAAGTCAGAGGGCAGACATGAAGCAAATTGTAATTCTCATCGGTCTTGGAGAGGTCGGCAAGGCATTGATGGAGATTGTCAAGAGCAAGCATCAAACCTTCGGCGTAGATATCAATCTGCCCGCATCGGTGTCCCAATGCGATGTTATGCATATTTGCTTCCCATTCCAGAGCGACAAGTTTGTTGGGCAGGTGGTGGAATACATTCGCCAGTACCGGCCTGTTCTGACCGTAATCAATAGCACGGTAGCTCCTGGGACCACCCGCAGCATCGCGGTTGAATCCGGAACCGCCGTCGTAAACAGCCCGATTCGGGGGAAGCACATCCGGATGCAGGCGGAGATGCTCCATTACGCAAAATTTGTCGGAGCACTTGACCAGCAGTCAGGACAGCGCGCGGTGGAACATTTCGAGGGGTTAGGGATGAAAACGAAGCTGCTTGGATCTCCCGAAGCCACGGAAATTGCCAAGCTAACTGAAACCACCTATTTCGGGTTGATGATCGCATGGGCCCAGGAGATCGAACGCTATTGTGCGTCACTGGGCGTCAATTACGACGAAGTTGTGTCGTTCTACGATGAAATTAAGTTCTTTCCGCCGGTGAAATATCTCCCGGGCGTGATTGGCGGCCACTGCGTGATGCCCAATATCGATATCCTACTCCAAAAATTTCCTTCAGGTCTTTTACAGGCCGTCGTGCAGTCGAACACTTTGAAGCAGAAAAATCTTGGCCCGGATGGGTGGCTGGAATCGAATGCTGATCATCAACGCTGACGACTGGGGCCGTTCGCGGCCCGAGACCGATGCTGCTCTTAGATGTTATCAGGAAGGGAGAATCACGTCGGTCAGCGCGATGGTTTTCATGAAGGATTCCGAGCGGGCCGCGAAGTTGGCAAAAGAAAATGAATTGGATGTTGGATTGCATCTTAACTTCGCCGAACCGTTCACGGGAAAGAACTATCCGGCCGAACTGGACCATTATCATGGAAGGACTGTCCGCTATCTAACTCGGAACAAGTATGCACAGCTTCTGTATAATCCGCTGCTGCGGAAAGAATTCGCCTATTCGTACAGAGCGCAGGCCGAGGAGTTCGCGCGTTTGTTTGGAAAGGCGCCGTCACACATCGACGGACATCATCACATGCATCTGTGCGCCAACATGCTTCTGACCAATATGATCCCAGCCGGCATGAAAATCCGCCGCAACTTTTCCTTCTGGCCGGGCGAAAAAAGTTTCTTGAACAGAGCTTATCGTCAACTGGTTGATCGCTGGCTTAGCCGTAGGTATCGTCTCCCAGACTATTTCTTTGACCTGACCCAATGTATTCAGGAGAAGAAATTAGACCGAGTAGCAGCTTTGGCGAAGTCTGGTAGAGTCGAACTCATGACTCATCCGGTGGTTCGACTCGAAACCGAATATCTGATCAGCGACGAGTTCCGGGTGGTCCTTCAGCGCCTCGAACTTGGCAATTATGCGCTGGTTTGATCTCGGTCACCCGTTAGCGCTTTTAACGATGTAACCGTTTAGCGCTTCGACACTGTCATCTGTAGCCCCATGACCCCGACCCTTGCCCTCTTCGGGGGCACGCAGATCCTGCCGCCGCCGGTTGCGCTGCTTCTTACGATTGGATTCGTCGTTTTCCTTTTCCGGCGGGACTTTCGGCAAAGACCGAACGTAACCGGCGCGCTCTGGCTGCCGCTCGTCTGGTTGTTGCTAGGTTGCTCAAGACCCCTTTCCACCTGGCTCAGCATTTTTGGCTTACCCGTAGGAGGCAGCGCGGCCTCGCTCACAGCCTCCCTGCAGGAAGGACGTCCGTTGGATGCATGCGTTTACTTTGGCCTGATTGCAGCGGGCGTCTATGTCCTTAATCAACGGCAGGCCGATCTTCCAGGTTTTTTCGACAAAAATCGCTGGCTTGTCGCATTCCTTATCTACTGTTTCATTGCTATTTCGTGGTCGGACTTTCCCTTCGTTTCGTTTAAGCGCTGGATCAAAATTCTTGGCCATCCTGTGATGGCTCTCGTTCTGTTCACCGAACCAGACTTCAAGCAGGCGTTTACAAGACTCATGAAAAGAAGCGCGTACGTATTGGTTCCCTTTTCGATCCTGGCGATTAAATACTATCCGGAAATAGGTCGCACATATGATGAGTGGACGGGTATACCCATGAACGCTGGCATCGCGCAAGGCAAGAACCTGTTGGGCGCTATGTGCATGCTGTTCGCCCTATTCTTCTTTTGGCTATTTCTCCGGACCTGGCCAACCCAGCGGAGTAGAGAAAGGCGAAGCGAGCTTCGTCTAATCGTGGGCTTTCTCCTCATGATTGCCTGGCTGTTCAAGATGTCCCACAGCGCAACTGCCCTGGTTTGCTTGCTGGTCGGGGTGCTCGTGATCGCCCTGCTGGGCCGGCGGTTTATCAAGAAAGAGAGGATTACTCTGTATCTGTTCGCAGGAGGATGCGCGATCATTATAGCAGAGCTGACATTTGGAATTTCGGCATATGTTCTCGAACTTCTTCATAGAGATTCGACCCTGACGACTAGAACTTTGCTTTGGGCGGATCTCCTTAAAGTCAAAATCAATCCGATCTTCGGCACCGGGTTTGAAAGCTTTTGGTTAGGAGACCGTCTTCAGCAGCTACACGAAGGACGATCATGGCAGCCTAACGAATCTCACAACGGCTACCTTGAGACGTATCTGAATTTGGGTCTCGTAGGGCTATTAATGTTGATTGCGTTGATTATTGATACGTACCGTAAAATACGCCTAGAACTGATTGGGAATTTGGACTGGGGGCGGTTTCGGCTTGGATTTTTGCTGGCCTTGCTAATTCACGATTTCACGGAGGTATCGTTCAGAGGGCCTAACCCACTCTGGTTTGTGTTTTACGTGATCGCCATAGAGTATCCGAACTTTTGTTTCAGCTCCCTCGAATCACCTTCCGCTGGTTCGAGCCCGGAAGAAGAGGAGTTGGAGTTGGTTTATTCCGAAGACCAGATCTAGAATCAATAGAAGTATCTAGAAGCAATAAATTGGCCCCTCCGCGGGCAAAAGCGGGGGGCCGAGAAATGACGGGGCGATGATGTTTTTTAGAAGACGACGCATCGAGGATGGGCCGAGCTGGCATGCAGAATGCTTTATTGGGATTATCGCAATTATAAGCCTCACCACCTTGAGCCCGTTACCACCATCATCGCGCCCTCGTTTGCTGGCCCGTCTCGTCGCCCCCGTTGTGGCGATCTTGATCGCGGTCGCCGGCCAGACGAACGCTGCCATCATCAACGCTGCCAGCCCTGCTCTCGTCGATGTCGCCTCGGCAGTCACTCTAGCCTCGGACGGCGACACGGTGGTGGTGCCCGCTGGAACCGCAACATGGAATTCGACATTGTTCATTAACAAAGGCATTACGCTCCGAGGCGCAACGACCGTCGATACAAGCAGCGGCTTAGGTACGACTAATGACCAAACCGTCATTGTCGACGGTTCCTCTGCGACTCTTCTAACTGGCACATTCACACCTAGTCAATCGTTCCGGTTAACTGGATTTACGTTTCGTAAAGGTACCAGCACTACAGTCCAGGGGGTGGGAGTAGGCCTCGGTGGTACTTGTCCTTCAGTCCGGGTTGACCACTGCCATTTCGATCAAATTTACCGTAACGATCAGTTCAATCCTCACGGTTGGATTTACGGAGTAATCGACCATTGTAAATTCGATTCAGTAAATGGCGCCGTCGCGATACATGTTGCGCACGACACTTGGAATAACACACAATACGGCGATGGCTCTTGGGCCGATTCCCCCTATTTTGGAAGCGAGAAGTTTATCTTCATTGAAGACAACATTTTCAACACGCTCGCCGGCGTCAATGGTAATATAGATTGCAATCAAGGTGGCCGCTACGTCGCTCGTTACAATTCGTTTTTCAACTCTTGTCCGGCCACGCATGGAAACGATTCTGGCGGTAGAGCGCGAAGCAGCCGAGCGCTGGAGTTTTACAACAACACGATCAACTATACGTTTGCCTGGCCCGGCAACCAGATTCGAGGCGGGACTGCTGTCTTGCATCATAATACCTTAACGGGAAGCGTTACCGGCCTGATGGCCTTAAAATGCTATCGCACCTGGTTAACCTTTGCTGTTTTTGGCTGCGCTAGTGGACATAATGGCTTTGACTCGAACGATCCTAATGCTTTGTACGCCAGTGGGACTGCTGCTTCCCCGACAACTTCCGGTGATACGAGTACCATAACTGATACGACGAAATCTTGGGCTGTAAATCAATGGGCTAATTATAGCCTAACGAATACGGCAACTGAATACGGTTCTTATGTAATATCGAATACTGCCCATACGATTACGTACGATTCTGCAGTTACCAGTGGAGGGAACTCGCTAAGCTTTACCGCTGGACAAGGCTATCAAATTTATAAGGTGCTCATTCCGATTGACCAACCCGGCAGGGGTAAGGGTGATCTACTTTCAGGTAGCACACCGGTCAATAGCACAACAGGGACGGCCGCATGGCCTAATCAGGGCTTAGAACCAGCGTACGCTTGGAATAACACGCTCAATGGTAATAACCTACATATCACGGGTGGCGGCCCGACTCTTAAGGAGGGCAGAGATTTTTACAATGACACGCCTATGCCTGGTTATACGCCTTATGTTTATCCCCATCCCTTGGTAAGCGGCGTGCCTGCCGCGCCTACCAATCTCAGAATTGCCTCTGGGCCATAAGCTTCTCTGGGTACGCCGGCCGCTGCTTAACGTTCCTTCGCCGATGGCTAGCAGGGGCGAGGCGAGGTGGTTTGCTGCAGCTGCGTGAGTTGGGACAGAAGAAGGCTCCCCAAAGAGCGCGGCCACGTCTAAATAGTAATCTTTGGATTTGTCGTTGCACTAAGCCCAATCAATTCATGACGCGGGTACATTTTGCTAGGTTGATGGTAAGCCTCCTCCTGACTGTTCCCGGCCAAATGAAAGTCGCCGGGGCTGTGGTCAAGGCCAAAACCGCATCATTCGCCGATGTTAATTCGGCTATCTCGTCGTCTCACGACGGCGATACTGTGTTGGTGCCCGCAGGAACCGCGAGTTGGACGTCGACGGTTACGATCACAAAGGGTATCACCCTCGAAGGCGTGGGTAAGGGTGAAACTATAATTCTCGATGACATTCCAAGGAATAAAAACTTTGGACGGCCAGCCGAGAGAGGACAGATAAATGGATCGAGACAGTTAGACCTATCACGGCCGGGCCGGGCGTCACGCTTTGCTAGCGTCGGATTCTTGGGCGTTCGTGGGAGTCCCAGGGGGCCCTCAAGTGGAGCAATCCTTCGAATTGAGTTGACTCCCCGTCAATCATTTCGGTTGAGCGGATTTACCTTTAGGCGCGGCCAGGCCGTTACCACAACAGCCAATAACGGCAGCGTTGTTATAAAGGGTAAGGCTACATCGCCATCGGTCAGGGTGGACCATTGTCATTTCGACCAGCTCTATGCTGGTACCTGTATCTTGATAGACGGGTGCCTTTATGGAGTCGTCGATCACTGTACTTTTGATATCGGAACTAATGCCGGACCAAGCCTTCGGGTTTATTATACAAATTGGGGGAACCAGCCGAGTGGCTGGGGATCGTGGGCCGATCCTCCATATTTCGGAAGCGAAAAGTTTGTTTTTTTCGAGGACAACGTTGTTAACAACCACACACGTGCGCCCGAGCGAGGGGATATCGATTCGCAACATGGAGGAAGATGGGTTGCTCGGCACAACGTTTTTAACAATTGTAACCTGTTTTATCACGGCACTGACAATGGATCGGCTGCTCCGCAGTATAATCTAGGCACGAGAGCGGTAGAAATCTACAACAACGCATTTGTTTCCAGTGGTCAAAGAGTCTCGGCCGGGCAAGACCGGGGCGGGCCGCTGGTTTGGCATGACAATACCTATACCGGGGATTACGGAGGCGGAATGGGGTTAGCAATATATCGGCAAACTGATTATTATGCCAAAGGCCTTTTAGGCGCGGACGGCACCAGTCCGTGGGACTTAAACGCTACTGAACCGGATGGAACCCATGTGGACGGCCATCCCTCATACACATATGCGAAGGGAACGCACATTGGGCCAAACGATTCAATCATCATTACTGTTTCGGGCACTCCTTGGCGGCCCAACCAGTGGGTCGGATACTCGGTGACGAATACGAACAGCGCCTCCCCTTATTTTCATGGGTTCTCTTGGATTGCGTCCAACACTAATAACACCATCACGATAGGCGCGGTCAGCAAAAACACGGTTCAAGCGAAATTCAACACAGGCGATACATTTGCGATTCACAAGGTCTTGGCCGCCATAGGACAGCCGGGTAGAGGAAAAGGCGACCTAATAGTTGGGTATCCACCAACACATCCACCAATTCCGGCGTGGCCCCATCAAGCGATAGAACCATGTTACTCTTGGAACAATACGCTGAATGGGCAAAACCTGAATTTTTCGTATAATGCCGCGAACAAACTCTTGACCGAGAACATTGACTTTTACAACAACACACCTATGCCTGACTACAAGCCATTTACCTATCCCCATCCCTTAACGAAGGAGCGGTAGACAGCCACGAATAGGAAAGAGGTCAGAAGTCAGCCTACGGCCCGGTGGGAGATCAGAGGTCAGAAATCAGATGACTAATGACGGAAGGCCGAAGACGGAGTACATCGCCGCACCGGATGACTGCATTCTGGTGACCGGATCAAACGGTTTTATCGGGGCCAAGGTCGTCGGGATCCTGCTTGGATACGGCTTCTCGAAACTTCGTTGCTTTGTTCGACCTTCCAGCCAACTTGACAGGCTACAGAAAGTGCTTACCGACTCGGACGCTGACCACAAGGTCGAGTTTATCACAGGCGATCTTCTTTCCCGCAATGACTGCGAGAAAGCGGCCGAAAACGTATCGGTTATCTACCACCTGGCGGCGGGGTTCGATAAGTCATTTGCTGGCGCATTCATGAATTCGGCCCTGGCGACCCGCAATCTCCTCGACGCATTTCTACAGGTTGGCCAGCCCAAGCGGTTTGTGAATGTTAGTTCCTTTGCCGTTTATTCGGCCTTGGATCTGAGACGTGGCACGCTGTTGGATGAGACTTGCAAAGTGGAAGATGCGTCCCAGGAGCGATTTGATGCTTATGGCTTTGGGAAGCTCAAACAAGAGGAACTGGTTACAGAGTACGGGAAACGACAAGGTCTACCATTTGTCATTTTGAGACCAGGTTACGTATTTGGGCCTGGGAAAGCAGAGCTGAGCGGCCGCGTTGGAATTGATACCTTCGGATTTTTTGTACAGGTAAGCGGCTCAAATCTTCTGCCACTGACCTTTGTCGATAACTGTGCCGAAGCCATCGTGCTGGCCGGCTTGAAGCCAGATGTAGACGGTGAAATTTTCAACATCGTAGATGACGAACTGCTCACTAACGATGAATTCCTGCAAAGGTATAAAAGGGCGAAGCCCTTTCATTCAATTCGCATTCCTTATTCGCTGGCTTACGCCATGTGCTTCCTATGGGAGAGATACGCTAAGTGGTCCAAGAACCAGCTTCCACCGGCCTTTAACCGGCGGCGGTGTGCTGCAGAGTGGAAAGGAAACCGTTACTCAAACCAAAAGCTGAAGAATCGGTTAGGCTGGACGCCACGGGTGCCGATGAAGGAGGCGATGGAGGCATTCCTCGCCCAGTTCGATACGAACGGCGAGGCCAGAGATCAGATGTCAGAGGTCGGAAGTCAGATATCGAAAGCCAGAGTTAACAGATAGTTGTGCGGATTAAGTCAGCAAAAGATCTCACCGCGTATCAGAAAGCGTACGCGCTTGCGATGGAGATTTTCGAGGCCAGTAGAAGTTTTCCCCCGGAAGAGAAGTATTCGCTTACCGATCAAATGCGACGTTCGTCGAGGTCTGTTTGTACAAATATCCGTGAAGCAGGCTCCGCCCCGTAGATGGAAAGCAATGTTCTACGTTTATGCCATCCAAAGCTTGGTAAACCCGCGAGTTTACGTTGGTCAAACTCAGGATATTGACAGCCGACTCGCGGCTCATAATGCGGGTACGGTCGAATCCACGAGACAACATCGCCCGTGGCGACTAATCAAGTTTACCGCTTGCCAAACACGTGGAGGTGCACGTTGGCTTGAATATTCGCTAAAATCGTCAAGGGGAAGAAGGATAAAGTGGCTGAACGATTGATGGGCTACGCCCCGGAGGGGGCGAAGCGGAGATACGAGGCCCACTTTGTGAGTAAGCTGACGGACGCGGATGGCGAAAATGGCGAATCCGAAACCTGGCTCGATTTCGCCTGCGATTGCGAGTATTTTTCGGAATCTGAGCATGCGATGCTGACTGAAAGATGCCGTGAAGTCGGAGCAATGCTTGGGAGCATGATCAATGCGCCGACATCTTTCATTTTGAAGTCGTCTGATCTCTGATCTCTGATCTCTGACATCTGATTTCCGATCTCAAAAAGGCTCTCAACCATTAACACTCAACCACTCGTCGCGCTGAAGCCGAGCAAAGACGGATCAGGCTCGCGCACCCTGCGGGTCGCGCTCGTCGGTTGCGGCAAGGTTGCCGACCAGCATGTGGAAGCGATCCATCGCATCCCGAGTTGCAAGATCGTGGCCGTTTGCGATCGGGAACCGCTTATGGCTCGGCAGCTGGGCGAACGCTTCGGAGTTAGCAAATGCTTCTCCGATTTGCGAGAAATGCTGGAGACAACTAAGCCGGACGTCGTTCACATCACAACTCCGCCAAAAAGCCATTATTCACTTGCCAGACAGTGTCTCGAGTCGGGACGCCATGTTTATCTGGAAAAACCTTTCACCATCACGGCCGATCAGGCGGAATCGTTGGTGCAATTGGCCGAAGATCGTGGTTTAAAGATTACCGTCGGACATAATTACCAGTTCACTCTTGAGATGATGGAGATGCGCCGACTGGTATCGGAAGGCTACCTTGGCGGACGGCCGATTCATTTGGAAAGTTACTGGTCGTACGACCTGGGAGATTCAAGCTACGCCACGGCGTTCCTCGGCAGCCGCGCTCATTGGTTACGTGAGTTACCGGGACAATTGTTTCACAACATCATCAGCCATGGAATCGCCAAGCTGGCTGAATTCCTTGATGACGACGTTCCACTGATCGTGGCCACGGCACATCGAAGTCCACCGCTCGGCGACAGTGGCGGGTCCGATTTAATGGACGAATTGAGAGTGCTGCTCCAGGATAAGCACGGGACCACAGCACTGTTTTGCTTTTCGACTCAGTTCAAGCCGGGGTTGAACCGGCTGCGAATCTACGGCCCACGTAACTCACTAATGGTAGATATTCTGACTGGTACTCTGGTCAGGAGCCCAGGAGCGTCGTATAAGAGCTATCTCACCTATTTTATTCCGCCGTTGAAGTATGCTCGCGAATATTTTCGAAATGCTCGAGTCAATGTGATCAACTTTCTGCGCCGGCGCCTCTACCAGGACTTTGGAATGAAAGAACTGATCGAGCGTTTTTACAACAGCATTCGTCTCGACGCTCCGGTTCCAATTCCATATCGGGAAATCCTTTTAACCGCCCGAATCATGGACGAAATCTTTGCCCAAATCTACGGGGGCGAAGCCAGGAAACCGCTAACTCAGATGAGTCGCGAGCCGGTCGATGTTCCTCAATTAGAAATTAGAATTTGATTTAAGGCGACCACCGTCTTTGCTGTTAACTGAGCGTTGGACGTTGGACGTTGGACGTTTCGGCTTCCCTTCCCTTGCTCAGCCCTCTGATCTCTGACTTCTGATATCTGATCTCTGCGCCATGCGGTACGTTCTCATTACTCCCGCGCACAACGAGGAAGCTTTCATTCAAAAAACACTCGACTCGATGGTGGCGCAGACGCTCTTGCCAGAGCGCTGGGTGATAGTAGACGACGGCTCAACGGATCAAACTCCAGAAATCGTCGAAACTTACGCGAAGCGTTATCCGTGGATTCAACTGGTGATTCGGCCGCAGCGCCTGGATCGCAGCTTTGCCGGCAAGGTGCATGCATTCAATGCTGGGCTGGCCCGAGTTCAGTCGCTGGAATTTGATGTAGTTGGAAACCTTGATGCTGATCTTTCCTTTGAGCCGGATTATCTCGAATTTCTAATGCTGAAATTCTCAGAGGATCCAAAACTGGGTGTCGCTGGAACTCCATTTACCGAAGACGGTGGTTACGATACTGCCCGGGACAGTTTCGAGGGCGAGAACCATGTGGCTGGGGGATGCCAGCTTTTCCGGCGGAAATGCTTTGAAGATGTTGGTGGCTATGTTCCCAACAAGGCGGGCGGCATCGACTGGATTGCGGTGACGACAGCACGGATGAAGGGTTGGCGGACAAGGTCTTTTCCTGAGAAACGGTTTCATCATTATCGAACCCTCGGCACGGCGGGAAGAAGTGGGGTGGCAGCAAGTTTTTCTTACGGGGAAAAGGATTATTACCTCGGCGGTTCGCCGGTATGGCAGATCTTTCGGGTTGCTTACCGGGCGACAAAGCAACCGGTCGACGGCATAGCCATGCTCGCAGGCTATTGTTGGGCTGCGCTGCGACGAACGGAACGACCTGTCACTCCCGAATTGATGCGATTCCATCGGCGAGAACAGATGAAAAAGCTAAAAGCAATTTTTCGCACGTTATTGAAGCGGCAAAAGGTTGACGGATTTTATTTGACAACGGACGATGTTAGCAAGAGTTCTTAACATGATCCGAAAAGGGGCGATGCGAGTCTCCGCCTTGGGAGATTGGATTGGGAATAGCATCGATGGCAGCCGACACATTTTTCCGTGAGTACACGTCGTCAGACGCGATCACAAAGTACACGCGGGGCACAGCGGGTTTCGGGATCAGCTATCTTCTCGATCATGATTATAAGGCGATCTATCTAAAGGCGCTCGACTTGCTACCCCCCGACGTTAAGCAACGTGGCATTCGCGTCCTGGAATTCGGGTGTGGCGCAGGAATGAATCTCCTCCATCTCGTCGGTGTATTGAATCGAGAAGGTGTTAAGGTTTTGCAAGGTGTCGGCACGGATTTTTCGCCCGTGCTCATCGACACGGCCAAGCGGGAGGCAAAGGATTATCTTCCAGACGTCGACCGGCAGCGAATCGAATTCTACGTCGCCAGGAATGAAACCTTGATGGAGGACTTGTCGCCAGTGCTCGGGAAGAGCAGATCAGAGATGGAAGAGTCCTTTGACTTTATTCTGGGTATAAACACGATCCGTTACTGTCATCGGGAAAAAAAGGAAATGGATTGTGCACAAGCCATCTTCGATTTGCTTGTGCCGCGGGGCGTATGTGTCGTGATTGATATGAACGATCGGTTTCCGCTTTTTCGAAGTGCACTGAAAGATCGACTGAGGGGGGAGGACAGGAGCAAACCGGATTACTATCTTCCCTCCTTACAGGAGTACGCTCGTCCGTTTGCGGAAACAGGTTTCGAGGTGCTGCGGAAGGAGCACTTCTGCTGGATCCCGCACTCCTCGGGGCCATTCATGTGTCAAATCCTCCGCCTTCTCTCACCGGTGCTCGACACGCTCGCAGGATCTCGCGCCATGCGCTCGCTTGTGCTGGCGAGAAAGCCTGCCTGCCACGGTACCGCAGGCGCGCGCGCGTCCAAGTAATCCTGACTTCGTCATGCAGCAAGCAGTATTGTTGACCGCTCCTGGCGCATCATCGCACGGCAGCAATTTAGCCAAATTGCTCAATTTCTTTGGCGTGCCGTGGCAGAATTCGACGGCAGACGAGTTTTTCGCACAGATTTATAAAGGCGATGAAAACTCAACCAAGTTCAGGCTGCTATCCTCGGCCGGCGCCTTCCTGGAAGTGATTGACCGTTTAAAGGGCAATCCTGAAAGTGTTCGCCTATGGTCCAGGCGTGTTCATTCCGCATTCGTTTACGCAGGAGATAGTCCTGAAATTCTGCAAAAGCTGGCACGGAAACTGACCGGAGATAACGCGACTGTAATTCGCGAAATAAATTCTACGGCGGAAGATCTTCGCGTAACGGATCAGTGGAATGATTTTTGCGCGGTGATGGCCGGCGTGCGGGTTACTGCTTCTGCTGCGGACGTTCAGGCCAGTCTCATTTTGAACAGGTCGAACCGCAACGGGAGAAACATCATTGCGGCCGACGAAGGCGCCACTTTTTTAACGGTCGAATACGAAAATGTGGCTGTGTTCCTTTCGAGTTCGAAGAGCGTCATCGACATAGACTCTAAACTGACATCAGAAAATTTTGACATTCGGGAACACTTCCTCACTGCAGTACCTGTTGTCCTGTATATCAAATGGGCTTTTGCGGGCGTCTGTTGGAATTCGCCGGAAGCAAATGCATCCCTAGTTATCGACGATCCCTTGCTCAAACCGGATTATGGCTGCGTTAATTTCAAAGAGCTGCTGGCGTTAATGGAGCGCTATCACTTTGCGACGAATATTGCATTCATCCCCTGGAATTGGCGCAGGAGTAATCCGGATGTAGCACGGTTGTTTAGGCAGAGGCCTGAGCACTATTCGCTCTCAATTCACGGCTCTGACCATGTCGCGGCAGAATTTGGTAGCCGTAACCGGGGACGGCTTTATTGGAAGACCAAACGGGCAGTTGATCGCATGTCCGACCACGAAACAAGCACCGGAATTTCCCACGAGAAGGTCATGGTGTTTCCCCAGGGGATTTTTTCAGAAGCCGCAATGGATGTGCTTAAGCGTTCCAACTTCACCGCGGCCGTCAACACAGATGTGTTGAGCGTCGATCCCCGCTCGCCGGCGATCAGGATTTCCGATGTTTGGGATGTCGCCCTGATGCGTTACGGCAGTTTTCCCATCTTTACGCGGCGCTCCCCGGAGCAAAAAATCGCCAACTTTGCTTTCGATATTCTGCTCGGCAAACCCTGCATCATCGGCAGCCACCATGATTTTTGTCGCGACCGCTACAAACATCTGCTGGATCTCGTGAATGGTCTCAATGCCCTGGCACGGCCGCTGTCATGGCGCAGCCTGGGCGAAGTGGTGAGACGCAGTTTTCGCCAGCGAGAATCCTCACTCGGTGTGTTGGAAATTGAGATGTACGCCACTGAGCTGCGACTTGAAAATTATTCTCGTCAGCGGCAACGGTATCTGATTCGACGGCGCGAGCCGGAACCGTTGGATATCAAAGACGTTCGCGCTGACTTCAGGGAGCTTACCTGGAGCTTTTCTGATGGATGGGTGCGGTTTGAATTAGAACTAGAAGGTGGCCAGCAAGCAACCATCAGAATTCAATTCCGCGATATGATTGCTGGCAGCGATGGCAAAGAGAATTTCAGCTACCGGGTCAAGGCGCGGTTACGGCGGTACCTTTCGGAAGTGCGCGACAACTACATCGTAAAAACCAAACTTCGGCTTTCACGCCTGTTCGAGTGATTCGGCGACGAGCGAAACGTTTGATGCAGGCGACGATAAAACCCAACCAAATTGCGAATCGCGTGTCCCGCGTGCTGGCCGATTTCACCAAATGGGTCGAAATTTTCGGTGAGACTTCGCACGATCACCAGAGCTTTTTCGCCGGTCCGGTGGGCAGGCAGGCAAAAGCGCTTTACTATCGGAACCGGGTCGTCGGCACCGCCGCCGTTGCGCCGATGATTTTTTGCGAGGCGTTCCTGCCGTCGGCGCGCCGGCTGTTCCATCATCCGACCCGATTTCCGATTGCCGACGCTCATTACGCGATGGGTTTTGCTTTCCTCTTTCAAGTCACCAACGATGAGGTGCATTTGCGGAGAGCCACCCACTTTCTCGAAGAACTGAAGAAGAGCCGGTCCCCGGGGTTCGAGGAATACTGCTGGGGTTATCCCTACGATTGGGTCACCCGTAACGGGACGATTAAAGAACAAACACCGCTCATCACCTCGACTCCATATGCTTACGAAGCGTTCCTTCAAGTAACGGAACTTGTCGAAGGTACAACAAGTCCAGAGGACAGAGGACAGAGGACGGAGGGCGGAGGGCGGGCGTCAGCGGTCGGAGGTCAGAGGTCAGAAGCGTTGCTTGATGATTACAAGCAAATCCTCGAATCTATCGCACGCCATGCGTTCACAGACATCAAGGACTTTCCGATCTCGGAAAACGCCAGCAGTTGTTCCTACACACCTTTCGACAAGGGCGGAGTCATCAATGCCGCAGCTTATCGCTCTTTTCTGCTGACGAGCGCGTCACAAATCTTCTCCAAGGAAGAGTACTGGCTGACTGCGGAGCGGAATCTAAAGTTTGTCCTCGATAATCAGAATCCCGATGGCTCCTGGTTCTATGCCGTCGATGGCGTCCGTGACTTCGTGGACCACTACCACACCTGTTTTGTCATGAAAGCATTGGCCAAGGTCCACGCTCTCACGGGCCATGCGGCAACGCTTAAGGCGTTGGGAAAAGGGGTGAGTTATTATCAGAATAACCTCTTCGACGCGGACGGCCTGCCGAAACCGTTCTCACGGGCTCCCCGCCTGACCGTTTACAAGCGCGAGCTCTACGACTGCGCAGAGTGCATTAACCTCTGCCTGCTGTTGCGCGACCGATTTCCTCAATTAGAGAAGACCTTGGAAACGGTCATTCAAGGCGTCTTGAAAGATTGGATTAAACCGGATGGTTCTTTCCGATCGCGCCGGCTGCACTTCGGCTGGGACAATGTTCCTATGCACCGCTGGGGGCAGGCGCAGATGTTCAGGAGCCTCGCTTTTTATCTCCGTGAGTCGATAAAAGCGCGAGCGCATAGAGATCAGAGATCAGATGTCAGAGATCAGTCCCAACCTCTCAACTTCTCAACCCCCAACCTCTCAACTTCCTAATGTGCGGCATTTGCGGCCAGTTTAACTTTGCCGGAAGCGAGCCGGTAGAACCGGAAACACTCCGGCGGATGACCCAAACCATGGTCCACCGCGGGCCGGACGACGATGGTTACTTTATCTCCGGTTCGATCGGACTCGGTTTCCGGCGGCTTTCTATCATCGACTTGGCCGGCGGTCATCAACCGATGTCGGACGCGGAGGAAACAGTCTGGGTGATCTTAAATGGCGAGATTTACAACTTTAAGGAACTACGCGGCGAATTGGAACAACGCGGTCACGTTTTTCAGACCCGCTCGGACACCGAGGTGATCATTCACGGTTACAAAGAATGGGGGACCGAGGTCCTCGATCATCTTAACGGAATGTTTGGTCTGGCTATTTGGGACGTGGCTAAAAAGCGCCTCGTGGTGGCTCGCGATGCCCTGGGCATTAAGCTCATCTATTATAGGGTCACCAACGGCCAGCTGACCTTCGGTTCCGAAATCCGTCCTGTTCTCGCCGCCGACGACTCCAAAACAGACGTAGATCCGGCCGCGCTCAATCTCTTTCTCCGATTTCGCTACACCCCGTCGCCTTTGACGATTTTTCAAGGTATTCGAAAGCTTGCGCCGGGAACGATGCTGCTGGTGGAGAACGGCGAATGCCGGGAACGGCGCTGGTATAACTACAAACGAATTCCGTTCCTGAGTCATAAGAGTGAGAAGGAAGCAGCCGAAGAGCTGTTAGAGCTATATCGAGGCGCGGTCCGACGGCACCTGCTTAGCGATGTTCCGGTGGGAATTCTGCTGAGCGGCGGCCTCGATTCGGGCCTCCTTCTCGCACTCATGAATGAAGAGGGCGGACCATGGCCGGCCTATACCATCGGCTATGGCGAAACATTTGAAGACGATGAGCTGACCGATGCGGCTGAAACCGCCAAGGCTTTAGGTGCACGACACATCACAATCAAACTCGATCGCGCTGAGTTTGAGCGATCCCTGTCCCGTATTGTGCAGTGTTTAGAAGAGCCGATTGCGGCCTCTTCCATCGTGCCGATGTACTTTGTCTGCCAGCGAGCGCGCCAGGATGTAAAAGTTGCGTTGATCGGGCAAGGACCGGATGAGCTATTCGGAGGGTACAAGCGACACCTGGGTGTTTATTACGGAGATTGGTGGCGCCGGTTGCCCAAGGCCCTTCGCTCGGCTATTGGCTTCGCGATCCGTGGGCTGCCGCGGAATGAGATGCTGAAGCGCGGCGTGTCTTCGTTGGCGACGAACGATCGGTTGAAGCGCTACCAAGACGTGTTTTCTCTGGCGCCAGCAACAACGATCGATGGACTTTTTCGGGCCGATCTCATCCCAAACGGACAAAGTCATGAAATGGTCGATTACTGGCAAGGGCTAGTGCCGCAAATGGCGCACACAGACGAACTGGGCGGATTTCAATTGCTTGAGATCCGCTCCTCTTTGCCCGACGAGCTGCTGATGTACGCGGACAAACTGTCGATGGCTCACAGTTTGGAGGTCCGTGTTCCGTACCTGGACCGAACGGTGGTGGAATATGTCCAAAAGCTGAATGCCGACCTTAAGATCCGAAATGGCAGCCGGAAATGGTTGCACCGGCGGGTTTGCGCAAGTTATTTGCAGCCGCGGATTCTCAAACGCAAGAAGCGTGGGTTTGCGGTGAACGTAGTGGACGAATGGTTTCGCTCCTCGCTTAAAGGCGACCTTCCGGAAACGCTTCTGGACGAAAACTCTCTGATGTTTGATTTGCTCGAACCGAAGCCCGTGCGGCAGCTTCTAAAAGCTCACCAATCAGGACGACACGACAATCATAAGCTTTTGTTCAGTCTGGTGATGTTCGAACAATGGCTGCGGGTCGCGCGTTCGAATCAGGTGCAGCAACCAAGAGAGTTGCAGCCAGTATTGTGAACTGAACTCGATGGAGAGGTGGCTGAGTGGTTTAAGGCAGCTCGCCTGAAAAGGCAGCTATGCGGGAAACCGCATCGGAGGTTCGAATCCTTCCCCTCTCCGCAATCCGAAGAGACGATTAGCGGATTAGCTTGGAAAGGCAGCTTCTTGGAATCGATATGGAGGTGGGCGGCAGGAAAATCGTGATCGAAGGCAAGATTCCTCGGATCGCTAGGCTCGAACAAGAGTGGTACGAGGACGTCGAAGATCCGCAAATGCTGATTAACGAGATTGCGAAGATCAAGCCCAAGCCGGATATCTTCACATTCTGGCAGCGCCTGCCTGAGCTGGAGCCCAAATATATGTACTCCATGGCGATAGATTCTATCGCAGCGCTCCCGATAAAAAGCTATACGTTTTGGTTGGAGAAACAGATCGACGCGGCAGCTCGAAACAAGGTGCGAAAAGCCCAAAAGAAGGGTGTTGCAGTGAGAATGGCCAGCTTTGATGACCACTTTGTTCAGGGAATGACATCGATCTTCAACGAAACTCCCATCCGGCAAGGCCGTCGTTTCCTGCACTATGGTAAGGATTTCGAAACGATAAAACGCCAATTCAATCGGTTCTTGTTCCGGGAAGAACTATTTGGCGCATATCTGGGCGAAGAGCTGGTAGGGTTCATTATGCTGGCCGACGCCGGAAAATACGCGGTTCTGGGCCAGATTATCTCAAAAATCGCTTGTCGAGACCTGGCGCCAAATAATGCGCTCTTAGCTAAAGCCGTGGAACGCTGTGCAGAGAGAGGAATCCCATATTTAGCATACGCGTACTGGCTTGACGATGGTCTCGGTGACTTCAAACGAAGCAACGGTTTCCAGAAATTTGATCTCCCCCGGTACTTTGTACCCCTTACGCAAAAAGGAAAAGTGGCTTCGAATCTCGGTCTTCATCGTGGCTGGAAGAATGCTCTTCCAAAACAAATTCGGGATCCGATAAAACGACTCAGAGCGCGGTGGTATTATCGGTGAAGTCGGTTACGCTTTCATTCGCACTAAAATTGTATGGCTCGTGACGCCTCACTAATGCTCGACACTTCCCAAAGCATAAACGCTCCGCGGAGTAAGCCCAATTCGGCGCGTCGTTGTCTACCGACGTTCCTCGGAATCGGTTCCATGCGATGTGGTTCGACCTGGCTTTATCAAGTGTTGCGGTGCCATCCGGATATACGGCTTAGTGATCGTAAGGAGATGGACTTCTTCTTCATGTATCGGATGCTTCAACACGATTTGAACTGGTACGAAGCGCAGTTTGCACCAGAGAATGGAGGTGCACCCAAACCAGTCCGGGGTGAAATTTCGCCTCTGTATGCCCGATTGAAAGAATGGCAAGTCAGGCGAATCGCGGACTTGCTCCCAAATCTCCGCATTATCTTGACATTGCGCCATCCGATCGAGCGCGTGTGGTCCCAAGCTCTCATGGAATTTGGACACCACAGCGGTA